>Ga0233432_10003029_pt1 | contig 15403 bp, 8 predicted proteins | sample SI_122_August201_6_FD_179870 | JGI IMG/M metagenome (GOLD analysis project Ga0233432, IMG submission 179870) | Seawater microbial communities from Saanich Inlet, British Columbia, Canada - SI_122_August2016_10_MG | ecosystem: Environmental > Aquatic > Marine > Inlet | place: Canada: British...
AATCGTGCGCGTGGTAGACTGCGTCGAGGGTGTCGTTCACGGCGTACTAGGCAGACCACACGGAAAGGGCAGTCTACGCGACGTAACGCGTCAGACCGCCGGCGGTCGCGTTCGCGCAACTACGTCGTTTTTTTTTCGACGCCGCCGCGCATCGCTCCTCCGAAAAAGCGTTTTTTTTTCCCGTCGCGCGGCGGATGGGTCGTCGGATCGGTGGAAGATCTGAGAAAGTCACACTTGGCGCCTTGCCCGCGTGGTCAACGTCGCCCGTACCACTCTCGCGCGCGCGAGAGCCCTCTCGCCTCGCGAGATGTCATCGTCGGCCCTCGCGTTCGGCGCGGGCGCGGTCGCGGGCGCCGCACTCGCGGCGCCCCGCCCCGGCCCCCGCCCCGCGCGGCCCGCGACGGGCGCGGGCGCGCTTGGTCCTCGTCCGAGGAGGATTCGCGTGCCGAGTCGCGGCGCTGGTTCTCCCGCGGCGCCTCGCGCCGCGCCCGACTCGCCCGCGGCCGAGCCGCCGCCGCCGTGGTCCGCGCTCTCCGTGCCCGTGTACAGCCTGGCGACCGTGCCGGCCACGGGCGCGACCGCCGGGGACAGCGCCCCCCGCGCGAGCATGAACATCACCACCTACTGCTGCCCGGTGACCATCCAGCCGTCGCGCCGGTTCGCGGTTGCGCTGTACACGCACACCGCCACGGCGCGCAACATGCTCGCCACCGGTCGCGGCGTGCTTCAGATTTTAAGGAAACAACACGTGGACTTGGTACCGGTGTTAGGGAAACAAAGCGCGCACGACGTGGATAAGCTTAGTTTGATACGAGAAGAAGGACACGCCATCGTCGAACGATTCGGCGCGCCGACGCTCGCCGACGCGTTCGGCGTCGTCGCGCTGGAGATTGTCTCCGTGGAAACCGCGGGCGACCACCACCTGGCGCTGTGCGAGGTGGTGGCGCACCAGACGCTGGACGCGGGGGAGGGCGAGCCGCTGTACACGGGGGACCTGCCGAAGCCGTGACGAAAGAGACGAAGAGACGCGCGCGCGGTGGCGGAGCGACGATAAGGTGAGTGACGACGCGCGATGAAGTTGTCTATGAAGTCGTGGGCCGACTCCTTTTCAAGCGCCAGGTGGCATCGTTCGTCGTCCGTAACACCTAATGTTTTTTCATCGGAACTCCGAGGCCTCCGAGGGCAGTGCCAGATGCGCCGCGGGCGCATCTTGGTCCCCCCGAACGCCTCCCGCACGTCGTCGCATCTCCCAGGCCAGCGGCGCGGCGGTCGCCGCGCGATGGAGTGCCGCGACCCGCGCGCGTTCGCGCTCCTGTGCGCGGCGATGTTCTTCGTCTACTCGGACCAGAACCTCATGGCGCCGAATTTGAGCCAAATCGCGGACTTCTTCGGGTACGACGACGACGAGCGCGACGCCAAGCTGGGCGGGCAGATCTCCGTGGCGTTCTTCCTGCTCGGCCTGCCCGCGACGCTCATCATCGGTCTGCTGTGCGACGTCGTGCAGCGCAAGAAGGTGCTCGTCGCGACGCTCCTGCTCGGCCAGGGCCCGTGCCTCCTCACCATCTTCGTGACGGAGTACTGGCAGCTGTTCGTTTTGCGCACGCTCACGGGCATCGCGGTGGGGGGTGCGCTGCCGCTGGTGTACTCCATCGCTGGTGATTTATTCCCCCCCACTTCGCGCGCGTACGCGAGCGCGATGGTGGGGATATGCTCCTCGCTCGGCTCGATGTGCGGCCAGGGCGTCGCCGGATTCATGGGCCCGACGTTCGGGTGGCGCCTGCCCTTCGCCGCCGTCGCCGCGCCCGGCCTCGTCGTGGCGTGGCTCGTGCACGCCTTCGCGGAGGAGCCCGCGCGCGGCGTGGCGGAGGGAAAGGCGGACGAAGAGGACGGGGACGACGAAAGCCAAAGCGGCGGTAAAGCGGCGTACGCGGAAACCTCCACCGCCGCCGTCGACGACGCGACGAAGACGAAGACGAAAACGTCTGACGAGCCCTACGACGAAAACAGTATCCGCGTCACTTTTTTGACTCGGCTGGCTCTGGATTTCGCGCGCAAGTCGCGGAGCGTGATTTCTCGGCGCACGAACGTGCTCGGGTTCCTACAGGGCATTCCTGGGTGCGTGCCCTGGTCCATCATCAGCGTGTTCATGAACGACTACCTGGCGAACGACAAAGGGCTCGGCGTCGAGGCGGCGACGTCGCTGCTGATGTGCTTCGGCCTCGGCGCCATGGGCGGCACCGTCGGCGGCGGCGTCGTCGGCCAGAGGCTGTACAACGCGTCTCCGGTGTACGCGACGAGCTTCATGGGCGCCGCCGCGGTGGCGGGGATCTTCCCCTGGCTGTTTTTGGTGCACGCGGACGACTACGACGGGAACGACGCGAGCGCGATGTCGCAAAAGTGCGCCGTCGCGATTTTCGCCGGTTTACTCTGCTCCGTGACTGGCGTCAACGTTCGGGCGATGACGGTGAACGTCAACGACCCTAGGGAGCGTGGAACCGCGTTCGCGTGGTTCAACCTGACGGACGATCTCGGGAAGGGGTTCGGGCCGGTTCTGATCGCATACCTGATCCACAGGATGGGCAGGCAAAAGGCGTTCGAGCTCGGGTTCTGGTTCTGGGTGCCGTGCGGCGTTTTGTGCGCGCTCTGCGGGCTCACCGTTCCAAAGGACGAGGCGAGGGTGCGGCGTTCCGCCGAGTCTTTGCGGCAAAGACGTTCCGGAGGCGGCGAGGGCGAAACCGCCTCTTTGCTCGGGAAGGGGGGGGACAAGATGGTCTAGAGGAGATGGTCTTGATAGTAACTACTAGTCTGTGTAGTCTGTGAAACCGCGTCAGGACGCGGTTTGTCGTCGCGGTGCGTCTCGCGTCTCTCTGCAGAACGTCTCTCCGATTGAAGTGTGCGTTTCACGGCAACCGCTCCTCGCTCCTCTTCCCGGGTGACCTACGCGGCGGCGGCGCCCGTCGCGGCGCGCGAGCGCTCGCGCACTTCTTTTTCGCGTTTCCCGGCGGCTTCCGCCGCGAGCCGCGTGGTGGTCGGCGGGTCGAGCCCTTTGTTTGCGGCGTCGAACACCATGGGCCCGGGGCACGCGTAGCGGTCCTCCAGGCGCCACGCGTTTCTCTTTTCGGCGAAGGACGCGAACGCGGGACCCTTCAGGTCCACCAGCGTCTTACGCACCACCAGGCGGTCCTTTCCGTCCCGCCGCTCTGCGCGCAGCGTGCGCGGCAGAGGCACGCCGGCGAAGCGCCAAAACGCGACGGGGTCGACGGGGTTCTCCACCGCCACCACCACGCCGTTCGCGCCCCCCGCCGCGAGAAGACACGCGCCGTGTCCCAGGTTGTACGCGTACGTCGCATCGAAGTCGGAGGGCAGCCCGGCTCTTCCTTCGTACCCGCAGAAGTGGAAACGCGGGCGGAACGCTTTAGCGGCGTCGGGGGGCAGGCGCTCGGCGACGAGCTTAACAAGGAGCTTCTCCGTCTCGACAGCGCTGAGGTTCGGGTTCCCGTGCGCGTCCTTCGCCAGCGCGAGCTCGTTCAAAATCTCGGGGGGCAAGTCGCGCGCGGTTTCAGCGGACGGTTCCTTTTTCTCGTCGCGAGCTCGCTCCTCCGCCAGCGTCTGGATCTCGGGCGTGAACGACAGCAGACCTTCCGGCACGAGCACCACGCCGTAGTCGAGCCCGCGCTCGTGCCTGGCGCGCACGAGCTCGGCGAGGTCCGCGGCGACGTCCTCCAAAGCGAGCTTCTTCTCCGCCACCTCTTCGCCCAGCAGCGCGACGTTGGGACGGACGCGCAGCGCGACTTCCAAAGTCAGGTGGCCGGCGCGTCTGCCCATGATTTTGACGAAATGCCAGTACTTCCTCGCGGAGCGCGCGTCAGAGGCGAGGTTGCCCACGATCTCCGCGTACGTCTTGCTGGCGGAGTCGAACCCGAAGCACACCGGGGAGACGCTCTCCGGGGTTTGGAAATCGTTGTCCACGGTTTTGGGGACGGCGACGACGCTCGTTTGCACTTTCGTTGCGGCGAAGTGTTCGGCGAGGTACGCGGCGTTGGTCGCCGAGTCGTCGCCGCCGACGATGACGAGCCCGTCCAGCTTCAGGTCGCGGCACGTCCTCGCGGCGGCCGCGAAGTGCTCGGGCGTGTGCAGGCGGAACCGACCGGTGCCGAGGAGGTGGAACCCGCCCTGGTTCAGGAGCGGCTTCAGGGTCTCGGAGGTGACTTCCGTCCAGCGCTTGCGCACGAGCCCCTCCGCGCCTCCGAGGAAACCGATGAGCGCGGGCTCGCCTTTCGCGCGCGAGAACCTGCGCGCCAGGCAGTCGAACATGCCGGCGGCGACGTTGTGGCCGCCGGCGGCGGGGCCGCCGCTGAAGAGCAGACCGAGGCGCGCGGCGCCGCCGGGCCCGGGACCGCGCACGGGCTTGGAGCGCGTGTCGGGCGAGGGCGCGGCGGAAGCCTCGGTGACCCTGAAGGTCGGGGTGGACGCGGTGTTGGGGAACACGAGCGGATCCGCGAGGCGGATCAAACGTCCGCCGCGGTCGCCGACGTCGTCCGACGCGCGGCGGGCGTGCTCGGCGAACGTGGGCGCGGGTTCATCCGCCGCCACGTCCTCGGCGACGAGCTCGTCCTTGAACGTGAACTGCAACTCGTCCCCGGCCAAACACCGCGCCAGAGCGGGTTCGTACGCCAAGCGCTGTTTGGCGAGAGGCGAGAGATCCTCCATGGACTTCGGGGGGGGCAGACGGGACGCTTCGGAGCGTCGATACGCGCGTCGCGACGCGCGTCGGGACGGTGCGTGTTGAGGAGTGCGGCGGGAGCGCGCGACCCCTCGAGGCTCGAACCGTCGTGGTTTTCCAAGAGACGTCGTGGTTTTCGGAAGACGCTTCCGGAAATGGCTTCCCGACTGAGACGGTCGACGTGTCACGTGGTGACAACGCCGATTTTACGACACCGCTGTGTTCACAACGCGCGCGCTCGACTCCCGCCGCGATGGTCGAGGGCCACGGCGTGCACCGCGTGGCGGTGACGCATCGACGCGCGCTCATCGGTAAGCGATTCGCCGCCACGTCCCCGAACGGGAGGTTCGAACAGGGCGCGCGCGCCATCGACGGCGAGCCTTTACGTAAGATCGAGGCGATCGGCAAGAACCTCTTTTACTTCTACGGAGACGCGTCCGCGTCGAACCGCGCGGAGACGAGCAAAGTCGTGCACGTGCACTTCGGGATGAGCGGCAGGTTCGGCGTGTTCGCAGCGGATACCGCACCCGAGGCCACCGCGAACACTCGGCTGAGACTGGAAGGCCACGGGATGGTCGCGCTGCTCTCCGCGATGACGGTCGACCTGGTGGACGAATCCGTGTACTTCGCGAAGAAGGAAACTCTCGGGCAGGACCCGCTGCGCGAGGACGCGTGCCCGGACACGCTGTGGGCTAAGTTTTCCAAGTCGCGCAAATCCGTGGGTTTGGCGCTGATGGACCAAAACATGTTCGCCGGCGTGGGGAACATCTACCGCGCCGAGATCCTGTACAAAGCCGGCGTGCATCCCGACGAGCGGTGCGAGAACGTCGCACGCGAAACCTTCGACCAGATATGGTTCCACACCGTCCAGTTGATGCAGCGAGGGTTCGTCAACGGGTCCATCTTGACCGTGGACCCCGAGGAGGCTTTGATTCTGGGCGAACCCTGGACGCGGAGGTACGTGTACAATCAAACAAAGTGCGGGCGGTGCCGCGGGAACGTAAGAGTCTGGGACATGGCAAACCGCACAGTGTACGCGTGCGAGACGTGCCAGCCGCTGAGCGCAGGTTCGCCCCAAACGCCCAAACGTGGAAGCAAACGCGAAACCGACGAGAAAAAGCCTTTCGTGCCTTTCGTGTCGCACTGCGCGCCGGACTCCGACCGCGCAGCCTTAATGGAGCCCTCGCGTTTAACCGTCGCGCAGCTCAAAGCCACGCTCGCCGAGCGGGGATGGCCGAAGGGGCTCAAGAGAACCGCACGCAAGAGCGAGCTCGTGGAAGCCGTGCTCGCCGCCGGCGCGGCGGCGGCGCCGGTGCCGCCGCCGGCGACGCCCGCGCCCGCGGCGACCCACGTGCCTCCCCTCTCCTTGCGCGGCGCGCTGTCGCCGGGCACCAAGGCGCTCGAGTCCCGCATGAACTCCGCGAAGGCGGCGGCGCGCGAGAAGCTCGCCGCGGGCGAGAAGGGCAACGTCGAGCATGTAGCGCTGGCGGATGACGAGACGCATAAGCTTGTCGGCGCCGGCGCGAAGAAAAAACGCGCGCGAGAAAAAAACGCCGTCGCGGCGGCGCCTCAAACCCCCGACGCCGCGGAGAAGAAACCGGCTGTGTCGACCGGGAAGACGGCGCGGATACGCGTGGAGTAGCGACCTTTATGCGCCGTGACGATGACGATATGTTAGTCTACAAGTCTACTGTTCTTCGCGCGCGAAGCGTTCCTGAAGGACACCGTCCACCCACTTGCCCTCCACCTCGCTCCCCCCCGCCGCGCGCATGTCCAGCACGCCCGGTCCGTTGGGCTTGCCCTCGAGGAACATGCCGCTGAACGACCCTCCGCGCGCGTACGTCAGCACTCCGCGTCCGTCCGGCAAGCCGTCGCGCCACCGCCCCTCGTACGTGTCTCCGTTGTCGAACACCTGCTTCCCCGCGCCCTCGGGCTTGTTCCCGAACCACTCGCCCTCGTACACGCGGCTCCCGGCGTACTCCAGACGCACGGTCCGTAGGATCGACCCGGCGCGGTCGCGGTCGAGCACGGACGCGAGGCGGTTCTTGACCGCGTCCTTCGACCCTCGGTCCTCTTCCCGATCGGAAGCGGATCGCCGACCGAGACCGAACAAGCCGCGCCGCGGTTTCCGGTCCGCGAGGTCTCCGAAGTCGTCGTCGTCAAAGTCGCCGAAGTCGCCCGAGTCGTCCGCGGCGGTCGGAGACACGGGCCGGTACCCGATGACCGCGCCGGTGGGGTCCTCCTCGAGCTCCAGGATGCGCACAGCCACGGGCGAGGCGTCGATCCCGGGGGGCAAGGGCACGACCACCGCAAAGGCTTCGTCGCCGTCCTCCGGCGCGGGCGCGGGCGCCGGGATCGTCGCGGGCGAAACATCCGGCGCCGCCGCGTCCGGCGCGTCGGCGAGCGAAGCGGCTTCGTCCAGCCGCCGGTCCTCCGGAGACTGAGCCTCGTCCTCGTCCTCGTGCGATTCCGCCGCAGACGGCGTGGTCAGGGTCCCTTCGAGAATCGCGTTTTCTTCTCCCTCGACTAACTCCTGCACGTCCTGGGATCGAACCTTGGGCGCCGTCTCCGACGGCTTCGCGCCAGCCTCTGCGCGCGCCTCCGGCGGCGCCACCGCCGCGGCGACGTCCTCGGGCGCCGGCATAGGCGGCGGCGTGTTCGGCGCTACCGGCTTCGTTTCGCGTCTCGGAGGCATGGGCAGAGGAGGAGGCGTTTCGTTTGCATTTGTGGGCGTTTTCGTGTTTTCCGCCGCGCCCGCGTCCGTCGCATCGGACGACGAGACCTTCTCCTTCGCGTCGGGAGCCGCGTCCGCCGCGCCGGAGGTCTCGTCGCCGCCGTCCTCGACCGGTCGCGCCGGGTCGCCGAGCCCGAGCTTGCGCAGCATGTCGTTTGTGAGCTTCTGCGCCGGCCGCGCCTTCTCCGCCTCCTCGCGCGCCTTCTCCTCCCTCGCCTCGCGCTCGAGGCGCTTCGCGCGCCCCACGGACTCCACGCTCGGAGAGGCGCTCTTCGGGAGCGACATCGACATGCCGGGGATGGAGGGGAAGGACATGCCCAGCAGCGAGAGCGTCTTCTTGCCCTCGCCGCCGCCGCGCGAAACGTCGCGCGCCGCCGCGTCCTCGGGCTGCGCGGCGACCAGCAGCGTGACGAGCACCTGATCGGGCGGCGCGCGCGGGTCCGGTTTCGCGGCGGTCACGATCTGCGGCACGTCCACGCCCACCAAAGAGGCGAGCGCGTCGGATGCCGCGCGCACGGCGGCTTCCGTCAGCGTCGCCTGCGTCTGAACGGAGACGCAGGCAAACTCGGCGTTGGCGAAGACCCGCTTTCGGAGAAACGGCGAGCTCTCCGCGGCGGCGGCGGCGGCGACGCGTATCGCCGCGCTCTGCCCTTCATCCGGCGCGAAGTTCAGCTCGAGCGTGCTTGTGCCGTACCCCACCACGCACGCGCCGCACCCCAGCTTGGCGTTTTTCGGCCGACCCGCCACGAGGTTGCGGAAGACGTCGGGCGAGAGCGTGGGTTCGTATCGCCACGCGCGGTTGCGCGACTTGGCGCCCGGCGTGGACTCGGACGCGGCGCCGTCTAAGCCGACCCACGCGGGCGAGGCGAACATCTCCAGAATGGTCCACGCGCTCCACTGCACGGTGGCGTCCGCGAGTTCCGTCACCTCCGCCACGGTCAGAGGGTCGCCGTTTTGTGAGACGCCGCCGGTGAGCGCCTCCTGCGGCACGACGGCGACGGCGTCGGCGCGTTTCTGCGCGGCGAGCAGCGCTTCGATGGCGTCGGTGGATTTCCGCGGCCCCTCGAACGCGAACGGGGTCATCGCCGCGACGATGAAGACCGGCCCGCGGTGCGTGATGCCCTGCGACCCGCCCACGTTGAACCAGCCGCGCTGGCTCGGGCCGTCCTTCAGGCGCGCCACCGCGTCGATCGTCACGAGAGGCGAGCCGACCATCTCCGACGCGGAAGCCACCACCACGATCACCGCGGGGGGTTCGTTCGCCACGCCGCCGCCGAGGATCCCGCGAGCCACGGACTCGGCATTCTCCTCCACGGCGCTGTCCTTGGGGTCGACCGTGCCGGGCGGAAGCCGCCACCGGTTCGGCGACAGCGCGGTCTGCAGCGCGTTCGGGTCCGCGCTGAGCGACCAGAACTGCGCGCGGCGCAGCGCGCCTCGGGACACGAGCCGGTCCACCACCGCGCACCCGCGCGCGCCGAGGCCCACGATGGCGACCCCGCCGCCGTCGGAAGACGTCGCCGCGGAGGACTCTGCCGCGGCCACGGGCCCGCGGGCGCGGACCCGCCGGCGGAGCGTTCGCGGGCTGCCGGCCCGGAGCGCATCGGCCGTGCCGATGGCGAATCTCGAGGATCCGACCGGGGAGACGCGCGGGTTCGCCGATCCCGGCGCGGCTCGCCCGCGGGCGTGGCCGCGACTGGTCACGGCGCGAGCCGCCGCGGAGGCGACCGAGGCCATGCTCTCTCGACGAGGAGGGGCGGGTGTGCGTGCGGCGGACAGTACGGATCGCGAACGTCACATCTTGTAAGTTTAAATCAGCTGACAGCTGACGAAGGGTTGCGAACGCGCTGAGTGAAAAGAAAAAAATCATATCCAACACAAGCCTCGTCTCTCGCGTCCAGGTCCTCACATCCTCCATGCCTCTCCCTCACGCCCTGGGCGCGCCGCACTCCACGCAGAACTTCCCCGGCGCGGCGTGCTTGGTCCCGCACGCCGCGCAGAACTTGCCCTTGCCGGCGGCGGCGCCGACGCCCAGTCCCGCCATGACGCTCGCGACGGCGCCCATGCCGGCTCCGCCGGCGTCGCCGGCGGAGGGCACGATCTGCGAGACGTCCCCGAAGGCCACCTCGGGGATGCCCGCGATCCCCTCCGGCGCCTTGACCGCGTACACCGAGCCCCCGTCCGGCCCGCGCGTGGTGACGAAGATGGTGTCCAGGTCCCTGCCCCCGAACGTCACCGACGTGGGGCACTTGACGGGCAACTCGATCTCGTGGTCCACGACGCCTTCGCGGTTCACGCGAATAACCTTCGACGCGCCGCTGATGGCGATCCAGGGGCACCCGTCCGCGTCGCACTGCGCGCCGTCGGGGCTGCCGTCCATGTCGGAGGGAAGCTCGTACAGCAAACGGCGGTTCGATAAACCCGCGCGCGGGTCGTAATCGAAGCAGTACACGCGACGCGTCGGCGAGTCGCAGAAGAACATCGTGCGCCCGTCGGGGGTGAAGCACGTCGCGTTGGAGCACCGAATTTTGTAGTCGATGATCTCAGCGAGTTCCCTCGTGCCGGCGCTCATGCGCCACACCGAGCCGATGTCCTTGGCGTCCGCGCGCCACGAGTTGTTGTACGACCCCACCACGAGGTTGCCGAAGCGGTCCACGCGCGCGTCGTTCGGGCGCGTGTTCAAACCGGGCTCGAACGCGCACAAAACTTCCTTAGCGCGCGTCCGGGGGTCGTAAGCGACGATGCCCGACTCGGAGAGCCCGAGCAGCAAAGTGCCGTTGGCCCGCAACGCGACGAACCCCAGGATTTCCCCGAACTCCGCCTTCACGGGATCGTGCACGAGATCCCAGGACCACAGCGTCTTGCCGGGCGCGTCCACCCAGTGCAGCGTCTGAGACACCGCGTCCCACACCGGGGACTCGCCAAGCTCGTTCTTGACGGCGGCAACCTCCTCGGCCCAGAGCTTCGCCGGGCCGGGGGGGTTCGCGTTGAACCCGAAGATGCGCGCGAAGGCGTCCGCCTGCAGCGAGGCGCCTCCCACCAGGCACCCGTCCACGTCGGGGCACCGCATGAGCTCGTCCACGGAGTCGGGCTTGACCGAGCCGCCGTACTGGATGACCACCGCGTCGGCGGCGGCGTCGCCGAACGTGTCGCGAGTCCACCCGCGGATGAACGCGTGCACGGATTGCGCAATGGCGGGCGTCGCCGTGAGGCCCGTGCCGATAGCCCACACGGGCTCGTACGCGATGACCACCTTGCCGTTCGCAATCTCCTCCGCGCTGATGTTCTGTAACGCGCCGGCCAACTGCTCGCCGCACACGTCGCGCACCAAACCGCCGTCGTACTGCTCCTTGCTCTCGCCGATGCACACCACGGCGGTCAAGCCGGCGTCGAGGATGGCGCGCGTCTTCAAGCCCACGAGCTCGTCCGTCTCGCCGAACAGCTCGCGTCTCTCGGAGTGCCCCACGAGCGCGAACGTCGCACCCACGGACTTGGCCATGCTCAGAGACGTCTCGCCGGTAAACGCGCCGTCCTTGGCGAAGTAGACGTTCTGCACGCCCACGGCGACGCCCGAGCCCTCCATGATCTTCGCCACGGGCGCCAGGAACGCCGCGGGGGGGCAGCAGAGCACGTCCGAGTGCGAGCGCGCGACGCCGCCGTCCGCCTTGGCGGCCGCGGCGACGAGCGCGGCGAGCGTCTCAGCCTCCTGCAGCGTCGCGGGGTTCATCTTCCAGTTGCCGGCCATCAGAGGCCGGCGCACGGCCGCGGCGGCGGGCGCGAGCTGCGCCTCGAGGCGCGCCACCGCCTGCTGCTTGGCGGCGGCGTTCTGGAAGATGGCCGCGCGCGTCACCGTGGACACCGCGAGCCTGGCGCGCGCGCGGGTCGCGAATGAGGCGGGGGGGGACGCGAACGCGCGGCGAGCCGCGAGGGGGACGGCGCGGCGCGCATGCGTGCTGCGCGCGGACGACGCGTCGGTCGTCGCGGGGCGCGCGAGGACGCGCGTCGCCGACACGGACATCATCGCGTCTCGGGGGATCGGAGGAACGCGCGGTCGGCTGCTGGGGAGGAGAGGCGGGGACGCGAAGCGGACGACGAGGGTCAGCGAACGTCACGGTGACATAGAGAGCGACGACTCGGCGGCGGGCTCCGGCCTGCGCGCGACCCGGGGCACCCTCCCTCCCAGCGTGGTCGCGCGTTGGCGAATTCTCCGAAAGTCTCGGAAAGATAGCGTGCCGAAATGCGGTTCGGCGATGAGGGGGAACGCCGGGGAGACTCCGTCTCGAGCGCTTCGCGCGATGCGGGTCGGGGACGCACCTCGACGCGTGCGGAAGTGTCGCGAGCGTTTCGCGAACGGGAGTGAGAGCTGTCGCGCGGTGAGGAGGCGCGGCGGCGAATGCGTTGACAACGCATAATCCGACGTCCAAGCTGGCAACTGAACTTTCGTTCGGAAAACGGAGGGCCGAAATTCGACGCGATGTCGTACATTGTACCTTTTTTGGTAGACTAAATGCTCTATGACTAAAACGCGTTTTTCGTCTGCGTGGACGTCTCGACGCGAGAGCTTCTCCGAGAGCTTCTCCGAGAGCTTCTCGCGTCGCGTAGCTATTTCGCCCCCCCCTCTCGAGGCTTCGTCTTCCGTTTCGCCGCCTCCACCGCCGCGCGCATCTCCCGTCTGAAGTCCCGCTTCGCCTCGAACCCCAACACGCGCTTCGCTAAACACGTGTCCGCCAGCGTGCCCTTCAAGTCGTTCGCGCGCGCCGGCGCGTTTGTCTGCGAGCGCGGCGACACGATGTCGGCGACTTGTCGCACCGAAACGCTCCGCCCCGTGCCGACGTTTATCGCTGCGCCGCGCGCGGCGTCCGTCTGCGCCGCCAGCACGAACGCGCGCGCGACGTCGGAGACGTGCACGAAGTCCCGGAAGTGCGAGCCGTCGCCCTCGATGGTCACGGGCTCGCCGTTTTCCAGACGTCGCAAAAACGTACCGGTGACCACGGCGTACGCGCCCTCTTTCGGTTGCCGCTCGCCGTACACCATGAACAGCCGCAGCGACGTCGCCGGCACGCCGTGCAGCGCGTCGTACAGAAACGCCACAGCCTCGCCTGAGCGCTTGGAGTGCGCGTAAGGGCTGGTGAGCAACTCGGGTTTAGACTCGGTGAAAGGCACGGGCTGGTTGCCGTAGTGCGTGCTCGACGCCGCGTATACCACGCGTTTGGGCGCGTCGCGTTCGTTTGAACGTTCCTTAAAAGCCGCCAGCGCGGCTCGCATGACGTTCTCCGTGCCGCCGACGTTCACGTCGAGGCAGAAGCGGACCATCTCCGGGTCGGAAAGGCTCGGCTCGACCTTGCTCATGGCGGCGAGGTGGAACACGAAGTGCGCGCCGCGCGTCGCGGCGAGCACGGCGTCGTAATCGCGCACGTCGCCGTTCACGAACTCGGCGCCATCCGGCACAAACGCCGCGTCGCCCGTGCTGAGGTTGTCCAGGACGCGCACGCGGAATCCCAACGACAGCAACAGCTCGCACAGCGAGCTCCCTATGAACCCGGCGCCGCCCGTCACGAGCGCCAGACGCCCGGACGTCTCGCGCGCCGGCTCACGCGAGCCGCGCACGCCGGCGCAGGGGTCGACGCCGAGCACGCGCGGCGAGCGTCGAGAGCCGGCGTGCCACGCGACGCCCCGAAACTCGGCGCCCCCCAGACCGTGCGCCAGGAGCGAAATCGCGACGAGCGCCAGCATCACCAGCGCCGCGCTTCCCCGCGCGCGATGGTGCGCCACCATCGTCGCCGGGCCGAACCTCTTCCGCGGATGCCGACCGCCTCTCCCTTCGCGCGACCCCTCGCCGGGCGCGCACCGCTCTGACGGGGAAGGAGCGGCGGCGGCGGCAAATTTCGGAACACGACCACGCCTGAATTCGTCGGCACTTGCGACGACATTCCAACGAACGACCGCCGCGAGTTTTGGCCACGTCACAGCTTTCCGCGCGCTCACGAAACGATGACGCACCACGCCACCACCGTGGCCCTCGGGGCTTCGCCCGCGGCGTCGCCCGCGCGCGGACGCGCCGCTTCCTCGCGGCGCGCCTCCGCGCGCCCCCTGCGCGCGGTCGAATCCTCCTCCTCCGCGCCCGCGCGGCTCGAGGGCGAGGCGCTGCAGAAATACATGGCGACCATGGCGGAGGACCTGAGCCACCTGTTCGACGACCGGGGCATCGACAAGTCCCTGTACGCCTCCGACGTTTCCTTCGAGGACCCGCTGACGAAGTACGACAACATCGACGGGTACCTTTTCAACATCGCCATGCTGAAACGGGTGTTCGACCCGACGTACACCATGCACTCCATCGAGCAGACGGGCGACTGGGAGATCAGCACGCGTTGGACCATGAGCATGTCGCTCCCCCCCGTGCCGTTCTTCTGGGCGCCGCAGCTGACGTTCACGGGCACATCCGTGATGGGCGTGGACCCGAAGACCATGCAGGTCACCAAGCACTTCGACACGTGGGACGCCATCGACCAGCAGGGCTTTTTCCTGAGCACCGGCTCGCCGCAGGGCGTCGCGGAAGTGCTCCGGCAGATCTTCGACGTCACCAAGCAGCCCGACCTCGAGACCCCCGACTACCTGGTGCTCCGCCGGTACGCCGAGTACGAGGTGCGGAGGTACGAGCCGTTCCTGGTGGCGGAGACGAGGACGGTCGCGGACGAGCGCCTCGCCGCGGGGGGCATGACTGGCCTGCCCTCCGGAGGGAACCCCTTCGGCACGCTCGCCGGGTACCTCTTCGGCGGGAACGAGAGCAAAGAGTCCATGGCCATGACCACGCCGGTGTTCACGGGGGGGGGGAAGATGCAATTCGTGATGCCGTCCTCCGTGCGAGACGCGTCGGCCGCGCCGCGCCCGAACGAGGGGAGCGGCGTGGAGGTGCGCCAGGAGCCGGGCGGGGTGTTCGCGGCACGCCGGTTCGCGGGCATCGCCACGGACGAGCTCGCGAAGCGGGAGGAGGAAAAGCTGGCCGAGTGTTTGTCGCGCGACGGGCTGGTGCGCGACGCCGCCGCGCCGGCGAGCCTGGCGCAGTACAACGACCCGCTCACCAACCCCGTGCAGAGGCGGAACGACGTGCTCATCAAGCTCGAGAGCTTCGACGTGGGGAGGCTGGACAAGTGAAGGAAGTTTTGGGGGGGATGTGACGTAGACGCGAATGTAACTTAGGCGCGCGCGTTTTAGCGAAGAGGAGGGACGACGTCGTATTCGCACTGTCGGTAAAAGTCCCGCCGCGCGACAAAAAGAAGGACGTTTCGCTGGATGAGATGCGTCACACGTCCCCGCGCGTCATCATGTCCAGCAAGTCGTTCGGGGCTCTGCTGGCGGAGGCGTACGCGCGGCCTTCGAACGTGGACTGGTGCGAGTCCAACTATGCGTACTCGCCTTTCATCGCGGAGATGTGGAACACGGCATCCTCCGTGCCCATGACCTTCGTCGCGATCTTCGGGCTCTGGAAAGCGAGGGAGTGCGTGCTGATGGAGTCTCGCTGGGCGTGGGCGTGGGCCATGCTGGCGGTGGTGGGCGTGGGCTCCGCGCTGTTCCACGCCACGCTGCTGCACATCTTCCAGGCCGCGGACGAGCTCCCCATGCTGTACTGCAACCTCGTGTTCGCGTACCTGATGCTCGAGGAACGCGCGGTGACGCGCTCGAAGCGGTTCGCGGAGGTTTTTTCTGCACGACCGAAACACGCCAAAGCGGCGAAAGCTTTAAACGCGTCGCGGCGAACGTGGCTGGTGCCCCTGCTGTTTTTCGTGGGCGCCTCGCAGACCTACCTGTACTTCGCGTTCCCCTCGGTGTACGAGGTGTTCATGGGCTCGTACGTCGTCGTCGTGCTGTGGCTGGTCCACAGGTCCGTGCGACTCGCCTTTTTCGAAAACGACGCCACCAAAACGCAACGACGTTTCGTTCAAACCGCG
>Ga0233432_10003030_pt1 | contig 15403 bp, 11 predicted proteins | sample SI_122_August201_6_FD_179870 | JGI IMG/M metagenome (GOLD analysis project Ga0233432, IMG submission 179870) | Seawater microbial communities from Saanich Inlet, British Columbia, Canada - SI_122_August2016_10_MG | ecosystem: Environmental > Aquatic > Marine > Inlet | place: Canada: British...
GGATCTTGTTGAGCGTACTTTAGGGCCGCTGAAAACAGCATTGCAAGATGCAGACCTGAGTGTGTCCGAGATCAACGATATTATCCTGGTCGGTGGACAGACCCGTATGCCATTGGTGCAGAAGAAAGTTACTGAATTTTTCGGTAAAGAAGCTCGCAAGGATGTGAATCCTGATGAGGCGGTTGCCATGGGTGCTTCTATTCAGGCTGCGGTATTGGCTGGTGATGTTACGGATGTTCTGTTGTTGGATGTGACGCCTCTGTCTCTGGGTATTGAGACACTGGGTGGCGTAGCCAGCGCATTAATTGAAAAGAACACCACCATTCCTTGTAACAAGAAACAGACTTTTTCTACAGCCGATGATAATCAGACTGCAGTGACAATTCATGTGGTACAAGGCGAACGCAAGCAGGCTGCGCAGAACAAATCCCTGGGTCGTTTTGACCTTTCGGATATTCCGCCAGCGCCACGGGGTATGCCGCAAATTGAAGTGAGTTTCGATCTGAATGCTGACGGTATTTTGAATGTGTCCGCAAAAGATGTAGCTACAGGCAAGGAGCAGTCAATTGTCATCAAGGCGTCCAGTGGATTGTCTGATGATGAGATCCAGAATATGGTGCAGGATGCAGAATCTCATGCAGCGGAAGACAAAAAGTTTGAATTGCTCATTACTGCTCGCAATCAGGCTGATGGTCTGGTGCATGCAACGAGAAAAACGCTTACCGAGGCTGCCGATAAAGTGGAAGCTGAAGAAAAGGAAACTATTGATGCGGCAATTACCGCATTGGAAGAAGCCCTTAAAGGCGACGATCTGGAAACTATAGAAGCCAAGACCAAGGAATTGACTGAAGCTTCAACACCTCTGGTGCAGCGCATGTATGCCGAAGCACAGGCAGCCGGCGCGGAAGGTGCGGCAGGAGATGCTGCGGGAGCAGCATCGGGTTCAGATGATGATGCTGTCGATGCCGAATTTGAAGAAGTTGAAGAAGAAAGCAAAGAGGAAGCGAAAGAAGACGAAAAATAATTCGTCAAATCATCTGCAAACTTCCGGCTGAATAGAGCTAACTGAAAAAACTAACGTGGACATTTGTTCACGTTAGTTTTTTCGTATTAGGGATTAGTATGGATAAACGAGATTACTACGAAATACTGGGTGTAGAACGTGGAGCGGATAGCGCTGAATTAAAGAAAGCCTATCGTCGCATTGCTATGAAACATCACCCGGACCGTAATCCTGACAATGAAGAATCTGAGCAGCTTTTCAAGGAAGCCAATGAAGCCTATGAAGTGCTTAGTGATTCAGAAAAACGTAGTGCTTATGATCAGTTTGGGCACGCCGGTGTAGGTGCTCAGGGTGGTGGAGCAGGAGCCCAGGGTTTCGGCGATATCTTTGGTGATATTTTTGGCGATATCTTCGGCGGTAGTGGTCGCTCTCGCAGCCATGTCCAGCGTGGTGCTGATCTCAGTTACAACCTTGGTTTAACTCTTGAAGAAGCTGTTCGGGGCGCCGAAGTCAAAATCCGCATTCCCACTACAACAGTCTGTGAGCCCTGTGATGGCAGTGGTGCCAAGAAGGGTAGCACCCCTGAAAATTGTGCCACCTGTAACGGTGTGGGCCAGGTTCGCATGCGTCAGGGACCGTTTTCAGTGCAGCAGACCTGTCCGCGTTGTCAGGGTGCAGGGCAAACAATCAAGGACCCTTGTCATATTTGTCATGGTCGCGGCAATGTCGAAGAAACCAAAACTTTGTCAGTTAAAGTGCCGGCAGGTGTCGATGAGGGTGATCGTATACGTCTGACCGGGGAAGGGGAAGCTGGAATTCATGGCGGTCCTCCCGGTGATCTGTATGTGCAAATGGCGGTCAAAGAGCATCCTATTTTCGTTAGAGATGGCAGTAACCTTCATTGTGAAATCCCTATCAGTTTTGTTGATGCGGCTCTCGGTGGGGATTTGGAAGTTCCTACCCTGGAAGGCAAGGTAAAACTGAAGATCCCTTCTGAAACACAAACCGGAAAACTGTTTCGATTAAGAAATAAAGGAGTAACACCTGTTAGAGGTGGTGCACCAGGTGATTTGCTTTGCAGGGTTGAGGTGGAGACTCCTGTACACCTGACCAAGCGACAGAAAGAATTGCTTGCAGAATTCCAGGAAATACAGGAAAGTCAGGGCAATAAACAGTCGCCCAGGAAGTCCAGCTGGTTTGACGGTGTTAAAAGTTTTGTAGATGCATTAAAGTCCTGAGCGGATTTTCCAGAGAACGATTATGTTAAATATTGCTGTGGCTGGTATCGCCGGCCGAATGGGTAAAGCCATTGTCGAGGCTGTGAGTAAGACCGAGGGCGTTGCGCTCGGTGCCGCTTCTGTAAGGCATAACAGTACTCATCTGGAAGAGGAGGTTGGCGCATTATGTGGCCTGCCTTCACTGGATGTATTTGCCGTCGATGATCTTGCTGAAACCCTCGATGATTTCGATGTGTTGATTGATTTCACCAGTCCTGCGGCGACTATGCAGCATCTTGAGTTGTGCCGGTCCGGAAAAAAGAAAATGGTAATTGGAACTACCGGATTCAGCGATGCGCAGAAGAAAGCGATAGAAGAGGCTGGCAAGGAGATTGCCATCGTGTTTGCTCCGAATATGAGTGTGGGAGTGAATCTGTGTATGAAATTGCTGGAACAGGCAGCAAAAGTTATTGGTGAAGACAGCGATATCGAAATTATCGAGGCTCATCATCGCCACAAGAAAGATGCGCCTTCAGGAACAGCCCTGAAAATGGGTGAAGTTGTTGCCGATGCACTGGGAAGAAACCTTGATGATGTTGCAGTGTATGGTCGTGAAGGCAATATCGGTGAGCGTGACGGCTTGACCATTGGCTTTGAATCAATCAGGGCTGGCGACATTGTGGGTGATCATACGGTGATGTTTGCAGGTGAGGGTGAGAGAGTTGAAATCACTCATAAATCCAGCAGTCGTATGAATTATGCCAATGGCTCCGTCAAAGCGGCGTTGTGGTTGCAGGAAAAGGAGTCGGGTTTGTATGACATGCAGGATGTGTTGAGTCTTTAACTCCTGCAACTGCTCCCCCTCTCAAGGGAGCAAAGTTTCTGCCATTTTTACCAATCAGCTTTCTCGCTTAATCCAATGTCATAGCGATGATTCAGAGCAACTTTTACTGCGGTACAAAATGTTCATGGCGCTTTTTGATGATTCTTTGCAGTTTTTTGCATTTTGTAAGCGGTATACATGGACAAGCACTAGCAAAATTGCATAGAATTCTTTTTCAGTATGAAGACACTGAAACAGGCAATAGCCCTGCAAAAGAATTGATCAAAAAGCGGAATGGGATTTACCCATTCCGCTTTTTTTTAGGTTCGCTCAGGGCCAAATTTCAGGTCCGCAAAGGGCTTTTTTCAGGTCCGCACAGGGCTTTTTATAAGGTCCGCACAGGGCCTTTTATTAGGCTCGCCCAGGGCTGCCTGTTTTTGAAGTTGTCTTGACCTCTCTTGTCATTACATCGTGTCTCAGCCAGTTATCTGGTTGAAGCATCCTACGAGCTGAAATTTACTCGCCGGGTAAGACAAGAATAAGACTTTTACTTAACAGGCCATAAAAGCCCTGTTAACTGGAATCAAGCTTTAACGAGGAGTCTATGCAACAAAAGACCGCCATACTTGCTCTGGAAGATGGATCTTTGTTTGAAGGAATATCCATCGGTGCTGAAGGCAAGGCCACAGGTGAAGTGGTTTTCAATACAGCTATGTCCGGTTATCAGGAAATCCTGACGGATCCTTCCTATGCGCAACAGATCATTACTTTTACTTATCCACATATAGGTAATACCGGGACCACCCCTGAAGATGATGAGTCTGAAAAAGTCTGGGCATCTGGAATGGTTATCCGGGATCTTCCCTTACTGGCAAGTAATTTCCGCAATGAACAAATACTCAGTGATTTTTTAAAGCAGCGTAATGTTGTGGCTATCTGTGATATTGATACTCGACGCCTTACGCGAATTCTCAGGGATCATGGCCCGCTCAACGGCTGCATTATCACGGGTGCAGAACTGGGTTCAGATATGAAAAAAGGGCGTGAGCTGGCACTTGCTGCAGCAAAAGAATTTCCAGGTCTGGTGGGCATGGATCTGGCACAGGAAGTCTCTTGTAAACAGTCATATTCCTGGGAGGAAGGCGGCTGGGATCTTGTTGAGGGACACCGTATTCCGGAAGTGCCTGGCCAGTATCATGTGGTGGCCTATGATTTCGGTGTGAAGCGTAATATTTTAAGAATGCTGACTGATCGTTCCTGCAGGGTTACGGTCGTACCTGCCAGGACACCAGCCAGTGAAGTGCTGGCTTTACAGCCTGATGGCGTATTTCTTTCCAATGGCCCGGGCGACCCTGAGCCCTGTGACTATGCCATAAAGGCAATTCAGGAGATTCTGGAAACAGACATTCCGGTGTTTGGTATCTGTCTTGGCCACCAACTTCTGGCATTAGCCAGCGGTGCACGAACGGTAAAAATGAAACTGGGTCATCACGGTGCTAATCACCCGGTTCAGGATCTAGATAGCCAAAAAGTATTTATCACCAGTCAGAACCATGGTTTCGCTGTGGATGAAGAAAGTCTTCCTGACTATGTGAAGGCTACGCACAAATCACTTTTCGATGGATCGTTGCAGGGTATACACCGCACAGATAAAGCAGCCTTCGGTTTTCAGGGACATCCGGAAGCCAGTCCCGGGCCACATGATATTGCATCGGTTTTTGATCATTTTATCGAGTTGATGGAAGCAAGAAACGCCTGATTAAAAACATTAATACGAACTAATTAAAAAAGAAACTTTAGTCACCATGCCAAAAAGAACAGATATACAAACCATACTAATAATAGGTGCAGGCCCTATCGTCATCGGACAGGCTTGCGAGTTTGACTATTCTGGAGCTCAAGCGTGCCAGGCGCTGAGAGAAGAGGGTTACCGGATTGTTCTGGTGAACTCTAATCCGGCTACTATCATGACCGATCCCGGTATGGCGGATGCCACCTATATCGAGCCAGTTGAGTGGCGAACAGTTGAAAAAATAATCGAGAAAGAAAGACCGGATGCCATTTTACCCACTATGGGTGGCCAGACAGCGCTTAACTGTGCTCTTGATCTGGATCGTGAAGGTATCCTGGAAAAATATAATGTTGAGCTCATCGGTGCGAAGAAAAATTCCATCGATAAAGCAGAAGACAGAGAGCTATTCGACAATGCCATGGTAGCGATTGGTCTGGAAACGCCCAGACATTTTATTGCCAATAATTTGGATGAAGCCTTTGCTGCTATGGAAAATCTTGGCTTCCCGTGCATTATTCGCCCTTCATTTACTATGGGTGGAAGTGGCGGTGGTATCGCCTATAACAAGGAAGAGTTTGAAGAAATCTGTAAGCGCGGGATAGATCTGAGTCCAACCAATGAGCTATTGATTGATGAATCGCTGATTGGCTGGAAAGAATATGAGCTGGAAGTAGTCAGGGATAAAAACGATAACTGCATTATTGTCTGCAGTATCGAAAATTTTGATGCCATGGGTATCCATACTGGCGACTCCATTACGATAGCGCCTGCCCAGACCTTGACTGATAAGGAGTATCAACTGCTCAGAAATGCCTCGATTGCCATATTACGGGAAATCGGTGTAGAAACAGGCGGCTCCAATGTGCAATTTGGGATTAACCCGGTAGATGGTCGCATGGTGGTGATTGAAATGAATCCCCGCGTGTCGCGTTCTTCTGCCCTGGCCTCCAAGGCAACAGGTTTCCCTATTGCGAGAGTGGCGGCCAAGTTGGCTGTAGGCTTTACTTTGGATGAACTGCGTAATGAAATCACTGGTGGCATTACTCCTTCTTCCTTTGAGCCGACTCTTGATTATGTGGTTACCAAGATTCCGCGTTTTACCTTTGAGAAATTCCCCCAGGCACCTGACCGTTTAACTACGCAGATGAAATCTGTGGGTGAAGTGATGGCTATTGGCAGAACATTCCAGGAATCGTTTCAAAAAGCGCTACGTGGAATGGAGATCGGTATCTGCGGATTCGATCCTATTCTGGATGTGGAGGCCAGTAATTCCAATGAAGTCTTGCTGCGTGAATTGAAAGATCCGGGTTGTGATCGTATTCGCTATATAGGAGATGCTTTCAGGGCAGGGATGTCTGTGGAAGATCTGTTTGGCTACACTCACATTGACCCCTGGTATCTGATACAGATAGAAGACATTATCCTGGATGAACAAAAGCTCGAGGCCTCCAGCCTGGAGCAGCTCGATAGAGATGCGCTTTACCGTCTTAAACGCAAAGGCTTTTCTGATCAGAGACTGGCATGTGTATTGAACGTTCCGGAAGATGATGTAAGAAACAAACGCCATAGCCTGGGCATCCATCCTGTCTATAAACGTGTAGATACCTGCGCCGCTGAATTCTCATCATCCACTGCTTATATGTATTCCTGTTATGAAGAGGAATGTGAGGCGGATGTCAGTGACAGGAAAAAAATTATCGTTTTGGGCGGTGGCCCTAACAGAATCGGTCAGGGTATCGAGTTTGACTATTGTTGTGTGCATGCTGCCATGGCTATGCGCGAAGAAGGCTATGAAGCCATCATGGTTAACTGTAATCCAGAGACAGTTTCTACCGACTTCAATATCTCAGATCGTCTCTACTTTGAACCGGTCACCCTGGAAGATGTGCTGGAAATTGTTCACCTCGAAAAACCGGACGGTGTAATTGTCCAGTTTGGCGGCCAGACGCCTCTCAAGCTGGTGACTCAACTTGAAAAACTGGGTGTGCCAATTATCGGTACCAGCGCTGATGCTATCGACAGGGCAGAAGATCGTGAACGCTTCCAGAGCATGATTGAAAAGCTGGGTTTAAAACAGCCACCCAACAGTACAGTGCGCAGTTTGGAAGAAGCGGTAATTGAGGCAGAAAAAATTGGCTTTCCTTTGGTAGTGCGTCCTTCCTATGTATTGGGCGGTCGCGCCATGGAGATCGTCTACAACCAGGCAGAATTGAAACGCTATATTAATAGCGCTGTGGATGTGTCCCATGAAAGTCCGGTACTGCTGGATCATTACCTGAATTCAGCTATTGAGATGGACGTGGATGTTGTCAGTGATGGCAAACAGGTTGTGGTAGGCTCGATTATGCAACACATTGAACAGGCGGGAGTACATTCCGGAGACTCGGCTTGCTCATTGCCACCTTATAGTCTGCCCATGGAAGTTCAGGACAAAATTCGAAATCAGTGTGTTGAGCTTGCTATAGAATTGAATGTGATTGGTTTAATGAATGCCCAGTTGGCCTATCAGGATGGCGAAGTTTATATCATTGAGGTTAACCCGCGCGCTTCCAGAACGGTGCCTTTTGTATCCAAATGCATTGGCGTATCGCTGGCGAAAATTGCCGCCAAATGTATGGTAGGCATTTCACTGGAGTCTCAGGGCTTCACGAAAGAAATTGTGCCTTCATTCTATGCCGTAAAAGAGGCAATTTTTCCGTTTAACAAATTCCCGGGTGTTGACCCGATTCTTGGTCCGGAAATGAAGTCTACCGGTGAAGTGATGGGAACAGGGGAAACTTTTGCCGAGGCGTATTACAAATCGCAGGGACTTGGTGAGCTAAATTTACCTCTGGATGGCAAGGCTTTTATCAGTGTCAGGGAAGTCGATAAATGGGCGCTGCCTGAGTTGGCAAAAAATCTTCATTCTCTGGGCTTCTCCCTGGTAGCAACTAAAGGGACGGCCAAAATAATCGAGGACGCAGGCGTACCTGTTGAACCGGTGAACAAAGTGATGGAAGGCAGACCTCATATTGTCGATATGTTGAAAAATGATGAAATTGACCTTATCGTAAACACTACTGAAGGACGTCAGGCTATTGCTGATTCGGCTACGATCCGTAGTACAGCATTGCGACATGGAGTCTACTGTACAACCACTATTGCCAGTGCCATGGCAGTTTATGAAGCTCTCCTGTTTGGCGGTGATACTTCAGTAAATAGTTTGCAGGACCTGCATGCTGAGCAAAATTCATAATAGCGACAGAGTTAAGCCCTTTTTTAGCTTAAAGAAAAAGCGAGCTGAATTATTTAACTGCCAGAATAAAAAGAGAATTTGGAAATGAGAAAAGTACCCATGACTGTTGGCGGGGCTGAAACATTGAGAACGGAGCTTACCGAACTCAAGAGTAATGCGCGCCCAAGGATTATCCAGGCCATTGCTGATGCAAGGGAGCATGGTGACTTGAAAGAAAATGCTGAATATCATGCCGCGCGTGAACAGCAGAGTTTTTGCGAAGGAAGAATTCAGGAAATTGAAGGCAAGCTGGCAGACGCAGAAATAATTGATGTGAAATCGATTCCTGCTACCGGTAAGGTGATTTTTGGAACAACAGTGACGCTTTACAATATCGATACAGAGGCGTCTGTCACCTACCAGATAGTCGGGGAAGATGAAGCGGATGTGAAAAATTCAAAAATTTCCGTTGGTTCTCCCATTTCCCGTGCCATGATGGGCAAGGAAGAAGGCGACGAAATTACCGTCAATGCGCCAGGCGGTGAAGTGTTATATGAAATTGAAAAGGTAGAGCATCTTTGATGGCTAAAGGCTAAAGGGAATTAAACCCAAACATCCAGCGTGTTTTTTGCCTTAAGCTTTAGGCTTTCAGCTACTAGTTTATTTCTGAATTTCTCTGGATATTTGATAAATGTGGTTTTAGCTCCGCAGCCTTGCGGTAAATCAGTGCGATATTGCCAATGGTCTGCACCAGCTCAGCCTTTTGATGCTCGCAAATCTCCCCGATTACAGATTTTTTTGCCTCTCGGTCAGCAGTGTTAACCCTGATCTTGATAAGTTCGTGATCTGACAGAGCCCGGTCTATTTCAGCCTGGACGTTTTCTGTCAGGCCATTGGAGACAATCACTACGGGATCAAGGTGGTGACTGATGCTGCGGAACTTCTTCTGTAATTTTTTATCGTGTTTCATGCTTGGGGTATAGTTACCGGTTCATGCCAAAAGGGCTGTGGATTCTATCATGTCGAAATCGAAAAGCAGTAAAAGTTGGCTAAAAGAACATTTTGATGATGCCTGGGTACAGCGCTCAAAGGCAGATGGCTATCGTTCGCGGGCCAGTTATAAGCTCCTGGAAATACAGAAGTCAGATCGTTTGATTAAACCCGGAATGACTATCGTTGATCTCGGGTCAGCCCCTGGTGGATGGTCTCAAGTGGCAGCTCAATTGGCAGGGGCAAAAGGAACGGTGATTGCCTCGGATATTTTAGGCATGGACGCAGTAAATGGCGTTGTTTTTGTTCAGGGTGATTTCACCGAAGAGGATTGCTTTAAAGAAATTCTGTCCCGGATACCATCCGGTGAAGGTGTGGACCTTGTAATTTCGGATATGGCCCCCAATTTAAGTGGTATGGCTGCTATAGATCAGCCAAGATCTATGCATCTCGTTGAACTTGCACTGGATTTCGCTCGTATAACCTTAAAGCCGGGTGGTTGTTTACTCGCCAAAGTGTTTCAGGGTGAGGGCTTCGAATCTCTGTTAAAAGAAGTAAAACAGGAATTTTCTCAGGTTCTGAGCAGAAAACCCGGGGCCTCACGTGCACGTTCCAAGGAAATATATCTCCTCGCAAAAGGCTACAAGAACTAAGAAATCAGGGCAAAACCCCTTTAATCCCGGGGTCATTGCTGTAATCAGCATACCGATACTGGTAGGCAAAGCATGCTTTTCATGCAAGAATTAAATCAGGAAATACGCGCGAGTCTGAAGCTAAACGGGACTTTTCAGGGTCTTACCAGAGACTCACTGGGAAAATACCTGAAGCCCAGTTGAAAAAAGACTTTTCCAATCCCGTATTTTAATTACGTTAATTAAGAAATTAAAAGGGCTATACCCTTGAACGATATGGCAAAAAATTTATTACTTTGGATGATTATTGCGGCAGTCCTGTTGACCGTGTTCAATAATTTCAATCAGCCCACTAATGCAGAGCAATTGGATTATTCCGATTTTATTAGTGAAGTTCAGCAGGGTAATGTCACTGAAGTCACCATCAGTGGCGTGAATATCATGGGCCTGAAAAGCAACGGCACACGTTTTAATACCATTCGTCCCTATATCGAAGACCCCAAGCTGATTGATGATCTGCTATCTCACAATGTAAGACTTCGCGGACAGGAGCCTGAGCAACAAAGTATCTGGACACAGTTACTGGTTGCCTCTTTCCCCATTCTCATCATTATCGCAGTGTTCATGTTTTTTATGCGACAAATGCAGGGTGGTGGCGTTGGTGGCAAAGGTGGGCCCATGGCTTTTGGTAAAAGCAAAGCGAAGATGCTTAGCGAAGATCAGGTGAAGGTGACATTTGCCGATGTAGCCGGAGTTGATGAAGCCAAGGATGATGTAAAAGAGCTGGTGGATTTCCTGCGCGAGCCGGACAAATATCAACGTCTGGGTGGAAGAATTCCTCGCGGTGTACTTATGGTAGGGCAGCCAGGTACGGGTAAAACCCTGCTGGCAAAAGCAATCGCTGGTGAGGCGAAGGTGCCTTTCTTTTCTATCTCCGGTTCAGATTTTGTAGAAATGTTTGTCGGTGTTGGTGCCTCCCGTGTCCGAGACATGTTTGAGCAGGCCAAGCAACAGTCACCCTGTATTATATTTATTGATGAGATCGATGCTGTTGGTCGTCATCGTGGTGCCGGTGTAGGTGGTGGCCATGATGAGCGTGAGCAAACCCTGAACCAGTTACTTGTTGAAATGGACGGTTTTGAAGGTAATGAAGGCGTTATTGTCATTGCGGCAACAAACAGACCTGATGTACTTGATCCGGCCTTGTTGCGTCCTGGTCGCTTTGATCGTCAGGTGGTAGTTGGTTTGCCAGATATACGCGGTCGTGAACAAATTCTCAAAGTGCATATGCGCAAAGTCCCTATTTCCGATGGTGTTGATGAGTCAGTGCTTGCCAGGGCTACCCCTGGATTTTCTGGTGCTGACCTTGCCAATCTGGTGAATGAAGCCGCCTTGTTTGCTGCTCGTGGCAGCAAGCAGAAGGTAACTATGGAAGAATTTGAAAAAGCCAAAGACAAAATCATGATGGGCGCTGAGCGCAAATCCATGGTGATGTCTGAGAAAGAAAAATTAAATACTGCCTATCATGAAGCAGGACATGCAATTGTAGGTCGTCTGGTTCCTGAACATGATCCGGTCTATAAAGTCAGTATTATCCCTCGCGGTAGAGCTCTCGGTGTCACTATGTTTCTCCCGGAAGAGGATCGCTACAGTCTGAGCAAGCAAAGTATTCTTAGCCAGATTTGCAGTCTTTATGGAGGGCGTATTGCTGAAGAAATGACTTTGGGCGCAGATGGGGTTACAACTGGCGCTTCTAATGATATTCAGCGTGCTACCCAGATGGCGCATAACATGGTCAAAAAATGGGGCCTGTCAGAACGCCTGGGCCCCTTGCAGTATGATGATGAAGCAGATGAAGTTTTCCTTGGGCGCTCCTCTGCAGGTCAAAACAAAGTACTGTCTGGAGAGACTACCAAAGCAATTGATGAAGAAGTTCGCAGCATTATTGATACGTGCTATGGGCGTGCTCAGAAGATTCTTGAGGATAATCGTGACAAGCTGGATGCTATGAAAGACGCCTTGATGGAATGGGAAACTATTGATGCGGGGCAGATTGATGACATCATGAACGGGAAAAAGCCACGTACTCCTGAAGGCTGGCATGATGATGATTATGGTTCGGGAAAAGCGGCCAAAGTAGAAGCTGAAGAATCGAGTGACAAGGATAATAAGAAAGAATCCAATAAACCGATTGGTGGCCCAGCCGGCGAACATTAAAAATAAAAATAAAATTTTGACAAGGAGCTCTTATGAGCTCCTTTTTATTTTTACTGAATTAAAGTCTTTTTAGTTAATGTCATGAGAAAACCTTCAAACCTGTTTAATTTTTCCGGAAAGTCTCTCGATCTTTCCATATCCCATGTCATGGGAATTTTGAATATCACTCCAGATTCCTTTTCCGACGGGGGTGAGTTGATGAGTGATACCGGACATGTTGCATTAACAAAAGTGTTGCAGCGGGCAGAAACCATGCTTGTAGCAGGGGCTGCGATTCTGGATGTGGGTGGTGAGTCTACTCGCCCTGGTGCTCGTGAGGTTTCCAGTCAGGAAGAATTGGATCGGGTTTTACCGGTAGTTGAAGCAATAAATAATAATTTTGATGTGATAATCTCGGTGGATACATCAAATCCAGAGCTTATCAGTCAATGCGCAGATTCTGGTGCTGGCTTGATTAATGATGTCAGGGCCCTGAGCCGGGATGGTGCACTGAGCGCGGCGTCGAATTCCGGTTTGCCCGTCTGTTTGATGCATATGCAGGGCACACCTGGGAATATGCAGGAAGCTCCAAGCTATGCGGATGTAATTGATGATATATCCAATTACCTGGCCTCACGTGTGAAGGCTTGTAATGATGCGGGTATTGGTAATGACAGTATTATTCTTGATCCAGGGTTCGGGTTTGGAAAGACGCTTGAGCATAACCTTGAATTACTGAGAAGACTTGATGAATTGCAGCGGTTAGAATTACCAGTATTGGTGGGCGTTTCTAGAAAAAGAATGATCGGTACGATAACAGGGCGCGAAGAAAAAGACAGAATATCGGGGAGTATTGCCGCATCTGTTATTGGTGTAATGAATGGCGCACGAATAGTTCGCACTCATGATGTTGCTGAGACAGTGGATGCGCTAAAAATATGTAATGAAGTGCTAAGAATATCCTGACACTTGTACAGGGTGAAATATAAAAATTATAAAGTGAGTAAGCAGGTGGCTGAGAAAAAATATTTCGGTACAGATGGCATCAGAGGCAAAGTAGGCGTTTATCCTATCACTCCGGATTTCATGCTTAAACTTGGCTGGGCCACAGGAAAAGTATTTGCAAGTCAGGGCAAGGGAAAAATTCTGATTGGTAAAGACACGCGGATATCAGGATATATGTTCGAATCCGCTCTTGAGGCTGGACTTACCTCTGCCGGCCTTGATGTGAACTTGTTAGGGCCTATGCCAACGCCTGCTGTTGCTTACCTAACACGAACTTTTCAGGCGCAAGCGGGCATCGTTATCAGTGCTTCACATAATGCTTTTCAGGATAACGGAATTAAATTCTTTTCTGCCGACGGGATGAAACTGCCTGATGAAATTGAAAAAGCTATTGAAGAGGCTATGGATGAACCGCTGACAACGGTGGAATCTGATGCAATAGGAAAAGCTTCTCGCATAGTAGATGCCAGTGGCAGATATATTGAGTTTTGCAAAAGTACTATCCCAAATAATGTAAGTCTTAATGGTCTTTCCATTGTGGTGGATTGCGCAAATGGGGCTACCTACCACATTGCCCCCAATGTCCTGCGGGAATTAGGAGCTTCAGTTATTACTATCGGTACAGAGCCAGACGGGCTTAACATCAATCGTGATTGCGGCTCCACCCATCCTGAAAAACTGGCGGAAAGGGTGCTGGAAGAAAATGCTGACCTGGGAATAGCTTTTGATGGCGATGGTGATCGTCTCATTATGGTTGATCATAAAGGAGAGACAGTTGATGGCGATGAACTGCTTTACATCATTGCCCGATACAAACTGGGTAAGCTGGGTAAAGGCGGCAGGGATCAGGGCATTATTGGTACGGTAATGAGTAATCTTGGTCTGGAAATAGCCTTGAAAGAACTGGATATTCCTTTTCGTCGCACCAAAGTGGGCGATCGTTATGTGATGACGGAACTACTGACCCGGCAATGGTTGTTCGGTGGAGAATCGTCCGGCCATATTATTTGTCTTGATTCTACCAGCACCGGTGATGGGATTGTTTCTGCATTACAGGTGCTTTCAGCTATGCAGGTATTTGATCAGAGCTTACATGATGTGAAGGCTGGTATGAGCAAATTTCCCCAGACCATGATCAATGTCGAGCTCAGTACTAAAGACGGGTTAATGGAAAATAAAGCCATTCAGGCTGCGGTAAAAAAAGTAGAAACAGAGCTGGGGAAAACTGGCAGGGTATTACTCAGGCCTTCCGGTACTGAGCCGGTGGTCAGAGTAATGGTAGAAGGCGAAGAGACTGATCAGGTTAGCAGGCTTGCTACCGACATATCTGAAGTGGTTAAAGCTGAAATGCAGTAAGAGTCGCATATAGCGTCGCATGATTGGTAGATGCGCTGAAAAGCGATATTCAAGTGTCGCAATTTCTGTCTTATTTAATGTCTTCACAAGCCTTGCTTTGTTGCAACTTAAGCCCATCTTGGTTAGTATTGGCGCCCATTTTGGCGGGGGTAAGCCCCTGGGCTGAGCAGGCTTGGATATGCGTAAAGGGCTGATAGCAGCTAACTGGAAAATGAACGGGCAAGAGGAGAGCAACGAAGCTCTGCTCAGTGAAATTCTGGAAGCATTACATGGGCTATCGGCACATGAAAATGCGCAGACAGAAATTCTGATTTGTCCTCCTGCCTTGTATTTGCAGCAGGTTGGAAAAAAGCTGGAAGGTAGTCAACTCAAGTTGGGAGCACAGAATGTGCATCCCGCCGAGTCAGGGGCATTCACCGGTGAGATATCGGCGCAGATGCTCAGGGATGTAAAATGCAGTCATGTAATAATTGGGCATTCCGAAAGAAGAGAAATTTTCGGTGAAGATGATCAATTTATTGCTGAAAAATTTTCAGCGGCGCAGGCTAGCGATTTAATTCCTGTGTTATGTGTTGGGGAAACCCAGGCACTACGAGAAGCCGGTGAGACATCTGAAGCAGTGCTTGGACAGCTCAAGGCTGTTCTGAATCATGCAGGTGTTGATGCCTTTAAGAATTCAGTAATTGCTTACGAGCCAGTGTGGGCAATCGGGACAGGGTTAACCGCCAGTCCGGAACAGGCACAGGAAGTTCACGCGCTGATTCGCGCAACGATTTCTGAACTTGATACAGGTGTAGGTGAGCAGATAAAAATAATTTATGGCGGTAGCGTTAAAAGTACTAACGCAGCTGAGTTGTTTGCACAGCAGGATATCGATGGAGCACTCGTAGGTGGGGCTTCATTGGTGGCCGAAGAGTTTGTCAGCATTTGGTCTGCTTATTGTTCAAATTGATTAATTTATGACAAACCGGGTTTTTAATATTTAACAGCATTGTTTGAGAATTGTTAGAGAAATTTTATGGAATCGATGATTATTTTTGTACATGTAATTGCTGCCGTAGCGATTACCGGGCTTGTTCTTATTCAGCAAGGCAAGGGTGCCGATATGGGTGCTTCCTTTGGTAGCGGAGCCTCGCAGACTATCTTTGGCAGCTCTGGCAGCGGAAATGTATTGA
>Ga0233432_10003046_pt1 | contig 15348 bp, 22 predicted proteins | sample SI_122_August201_6_FD_179870 | JGI IMG/M metagenome (GOLD analysis project Ga0233432, IMG submission 179870) | Seawater microbial communities from Saanich Inlet, British Columbia, Canada - SI_122_August2016_10_MG | ecosystem: Environmental > Aquatic > Marine > Inlet | place: Canada: British...
TCATTATCTATTGTCCACTGTTGCATTGTATTCCATTTGTATATAGTTTCTCTCCCTAATAATTTTTAAATTATTATTATAAACAAAACCTAATTTTTCATATAAATTTTTAGCAAAATTATCTTCAAATACCCATAATGAAGCATAATCTTTATCTTTTAAATAAACTTCATACGCCATTCTAGCATATCCCTTTCTTCGATAAATTGGGTGAATATCACACCCAACTTCATCCCCATCAGTTCTAATGTACCCTACTGAATGTCTATTTATTTCAATAATATACCATTTAGGGGTGGTAGACTCAAACCAGGCTCTACATTCATTATACTTAAATATTGAATTGTTTTCTAGGTTGTTTCTTGTAGATTCATCATTTCTTACTTCTAATAAAAAGAGAAGATCATCAACTTTTAAAGGTCTAAGATTTAGGGACATAATCAAATGGTTGGATTAGTAAAGGATTACCTTTAGGTTGTTTGGGGAAATTGTAATATTGTTGAGAACTTTGTTTGTATATAGTATAAGCTATTTTTGATATATCGTTAATTATTAATCCTTTATCTTGATATTGTTTTAGAAAAAAGATTTGATTTTGAGCAGCATGGTGATAATTACCCCGATTTTTGATCTTTGGAGGGTGATAAAATGGGTTTTCTAGGTTGATATGTTTGTTAATTATTAAACCATTAGAGACACTAGCATGGGGACCCATGCTACTATCATTAGTAAAATAACTAGCTACAAATATACTATTATCTTTAATTTCACTTTTGAAATAATCTAAAAAATCGTTTTTTATGGGGATGTAATCATCTTCAATGAGAAAACTATATTCAAAATCTTTTGCGGTTTGTTTTAAGCCTTCTCCCCAAGCACCATAAGAAATGTTTAAATTTTCTCTAACTATTACTAAGTGAGGGATATTTAAAGATAAATTTTTAGTGTAATCAATTATTTTATCTTCATCAGGGTTATCACTTTCATTAAAAACAAAAGTAATTTGGTCTATCCCTTTAGGATTAGTTTTAATAAAATCGCAATGTTTATTAACATAATCTTTTAAAGGGGAATGATGGTTACGACGAGATGGGGATTTGTCTTTTAACATTCTCCTTCTCCCTCCATATAAGGCTACAATATAATTAGTATTCATTACCACCCCTTTTTAATACAATCTACAATATATTTTCTTTCTTTATCTGTAACCCACCAACCAACAGGAATAGAGACTATTTTACCAATAGTAGCATCTAATGCTGGTAGGTTAGATTGAAATTCATTTACACAAGTATGCTTATCATTACGTTCATGAACTTGAGAAACAGAAATATTACACTCATCCATATGTTTATAAAAACCATCTCTATTATCTACTAATAATGAATAAATCCAAAAAGCAGAGTCAAATCCGTTTTCACGTTTTAATAAAGTTACACCTTTAATATTTTTTAAATTTTCATCATAATAAGCAGCATTTGCTTTGTGTTTGGAAATAATATCATCAGCATGTTTCATATTTTCAATACCCACAGTAGCACAAACATCATTCATATGGAATTTATAACCCCATTCCTCAATATCAGCTTCACAGCGAAAATCTTTTCTATCTCCATCTCTATCGATACCATACCATCTAGATAACTTACCCCTATCATGTAATTTTTTATGGGGAGAGAGAAGTAAACCTCCATCAACTGAAGTAATATGCTTAATAGCTTGTAAGGAGAACATAGTTAAATTGCCATGAGTTCCAATTGGTTTTCCTTTATATTCAGATCCAAAAGAATGAGCTCCATCTTCAATTACTGCAGGTCTAAACCCATACATCTGTTGAGCTTTATCTTGTATTTGTTTTATTTTGTCTAAATCATTAGGGTATCCTCCCCAATGTACTAACATTATAACTTTGGTTTTAGGCGTTATTTTACGTGCTAAATCGTCTAAATCCATGTTTAATGTTGTTGGGTCAATATCAACCCATTTTAATTTTAAACCATTAGCTAACACAGGCCAATTTGAAGCTGTGCAAGTCATAGCAGTTGCTAAAACTTCATCTTCTGGTTCTAATCCAGGCCATTGAGAATTGTATTGAATTATACCTTGATAATTTTTTGGGTTTTCGGAGGGTTTTTTTAATAAATGAAGAGCTAAATGTAAAGCAGATGTGCCAGCATTTACAGTTTGAAGATAATCATGTTTAAAACGATCTTTAAGTAGTGATTCAAATTCTTCTACTTTAGGTCCTTGTCCTATATACCCACTATCTAAAACTTCACCAACTTTATCTTTTGCAGTAGGTGACATAAATACTTTAAATAATGGAATTTTATTGTTTGGTTTATTCATAACTTTAGATTTTTTCATAAAACTCATTTTGTTGTTCTTGTCTTTTAATATTTTTTGGATGGTATAATGCTAATTCTTCTTGGGGTGGGAAAGCTGAAAATTTAGTATGACCTTCTAATACTTCATGTACTTTATTCTTCCATTTAATAGTTGAGTTATTTTTATATACTCTCATTTGATAATCAGGCCAGTTAACCCATCCCTGATCATTAACTCTCCATCTCCATTTTTTAATATGTTCATCAGTTAAACCTTCAACAGTATTAACTCTAGGCACATGGTAAACATCAACTTCAGGATTCGTTTCTAAAATACTATGAATGTTATTTATTAAAATGGGGTTTGGAACCTCATCAGCATCAATTTGAAATATATAATCTCCAGAACATAAACTTGTAAGATGGTTTTTCCAATCAGCAAAATGATTTTTGAATGATTTTGATACTGAAGTGACTGGTTGGTCTTGTAAGTAACTCCATACTTCAGCTGTACCTTTTTGTTTATCAAACAATACAACTATTTCATCTTCGGTTTTTTTACTATTGATTAAAATAGGTAGTAATGTTTTAATCTCTTTGATTTCATTACAAACTGTTATTGCGTAACTAATTTTCATTTTATCTTATTTTTGGTTAAAAATCCCTATATAATCTAAAGCTTCTATATAATCCTTTTCTTCAAATTCTTGAATAGTTTCCATATCCATTCTATATTTGTAAAACTCACCTTTTTTACCTGGGATTGGGTATTTTTCTTTATTTTTTTCGTTTACTTCAATTGCTTTTACTGCTCCCCACTTCCAGTTTTCACTACTAGTTCCATTAGCAAATATCATCCCCTTTTCAGGTAAATTAATAGTTGAAGGCATCCAAACTTTTCCTTCATCATCCTCACCCATTAATTCTTTATATAAGTTGGGGAGAAGTTCTATTTGTTCTTCAAAAAATTTAGAATCTTTTTTTAATAAACTATTAGTAATAAACCCACAACCATAACATTGGTAGTTATTAATTTCATGGTTTACTTCTTGAACATAGCAAGCATCTGACCCACATCTAGGGCATGTTATCATATTATCCATTTATACTTTTTTTAATTTTGGGAGTTGGAATTGAACTTGTTCTGAAAATGTAGGTAGATATTTTTCAAGAAGACTTTCTAATTGTTCTTCCATTTTTTCAAAACTAAAATTAGATCTACTAGAATATCCTTGACGTTTACCTTTTACTTTCCAATCTTTATAATTCTCAAAAACGTCTTTTAAATAATGTCCTACTTGACCGTGGTCAACATTAAACCATTGAGAACCTTCTATTAACATATCTTTTTGTTGGGCAGATTTATGAATAGGAGCTAATTTACCATCCATTAAAGCTGTAAATTCTTTCTTTAAGAAATCAACATGACCTGACCATCCTGTAGTAATTATTGGTTTATTAGTTAAACTAAATTCTAGTAAAGGCCTTCCAAACCCTTCACCTTTAGTTAAACTAACCATTGCTTTAACTTTACGATGATTATATAACTCATTCATTTCCTCATTTGTAAATTCCCCATGAAGAATGTAAATATTAGGTAATTGGTTTGCGGGAACGCTATTGCGAATAGAATGTAGTCTTTTTTGCATTTCATATCTGTCCATATAACTAGACCCAGCACCACTTATTTTTAAAATTAAAGCAGGTACTTTCTTTTTATTTTTAAACAATTCATAAAAAGCTTTAATTAATAACCCTACATTTTTTCTATCTTCACCTAATTGACCACGCATCCAATGTCCTACAAACAAATAAGCAAAGGATTCAGGAATTTCATCAATTGATTTAAATAAATCATTATTAGTCATTGGGGTGTCTAATGGTTTGTAAAGATCTAAATCAGCACCTTCAATTAAAACCTCACATGGGGTTGTTAATTTTAGTAAAATTTCTTCCCCATTTTGATTTTTACCATTATAAGTAGTTTTTTCAAAAACATCTTTACTATGTTTAGATGAAGTTAAAATTAAATCCATTCTATTACACCCTTCAATCCATTGGTGAGCACAAGTAGTAGTTTCAATCCCTGCTGTAAGTCCAATATTATATTTTCCAACTTTTTGAAATTCATTAGGTACTGTTATTTGACACCAAATGTCAGGTTGTTTATCTAATTGGTTATTAGGTAAATTTAACATATGTGAATTTAAAAATCCCCATTCTTCTTGATGATCTTTAATAAAACCAAATGGGGTACCTCCCCACCTTTGTGGTAATATTTTAACATCATATTTTTCACTTTGAATTAATGCTTTAACAAAATCTCTAGAACGCGCTCCATACCCTGAATAGGTGTCAATAGGGCAACTTATATAAAATGTATTTTTCATTTAGTAAATTATTTTATGTTTTAAAACTCTTGATTCAAAGTCAGTATCCTTTAGAAATTCAAATTTTTCTCTAGGTGTCCATGTATCAAATAATTCATCTAATCCTTCTATAATTCGATTAGACATTTTTTCTGAGGTAAATCCTGCTTCATCTGATAAAGCCCATTCCATACCTGCTTTACCTCTCTCACGTCTTTCCTCATCACCCATCTCGTACATTTCCATAATTCTATCAGCGACATCTTCATAAGAACATCTGTCATCATAAATGTATGGTGTTACTGGGGATCCAACAATTGATAAATTGGTTGGGAATGTTGGTAATACCCATTTTCCATGTTTAGTATAAGTACCCCTATGGTTAGATGGGATATTTTTATCAAAATTAACCCAATTACCATTTTCATCTTCAAAACGCATTTGATCTTGCATTCCACCTGTTACATTAGCAATAAATGGTGTACCAGTTAATAATGATTCAGTTAATGCTAATCCCCACCCTTCAGCAGAAGAAACTAAAATAACTCCATCAGCACAATTATACAACATATTCATTTGTTCTGTTGTAATTTTATCTGCTGAAATTACAATATTACCATCATTTTCAGGGAAGAAATATTCAATAACTGCTCCTAAATCTGTTCCATGCTCGCTTACAAGTTCTGTATGGAGGACTAGAGTACATTTATCTCTTTTTTCTTTTGATAATTCATCTAAGAATAATTTCCAAGCTAAAATTGTATCTGATATTGCTTTACGTCTAATATTTCTAGAGTTAAATAATAACATAAAGTCACAATCTTTACCTTTTGATAAATGTTTTCTAAACTTATTTAATTCTTCACTTGTTTTATTTAAAGGACGAAATACTTTATTATTTAAACCATGAGGAACATATTTTATAACTTTATTTTTAGCTTTATCACCTAAAACAATTTCGTTAATAGCTTTTGTTTGTTTTGATATTCCAAACAAAGCATCACATGACTCATAAAATTCTTTATTATACATTGGAGCGGGCATGCTATCCCAAATATTAAGATATACAATAGGGATTTCTTTCCTAATTTGATTTTCCATTTGAAATACCCATTGAAAATATCTTGGATCTGTAATTAAGAAAATAGCATCTGGTTTTTCTGTTTCAATAACACTTTTCAACAAATCAGGATTACCATATCCATCTGTTGGGTATAGAATAACAGATGAATCATCAATACCTGACAATTTATTATTATCTTCTGATAAGTCAATTCTATTTCCTTTTTCAGGGTGTTTTACAGCACCTGCTAGTTGCACCCAATTATATCTGTGAGAAGTGTGTAAAACCATTTCTCTCCCAATTTGAGCTACTCCTGAATGTACTCTAATATCATCAGTTAGGAGTAATATTTTTTTTCTATCTGATTGCTTAATATAACCTTCTTTCATAATTTATTTTTCTGTAAAATCTAAATTTGTATGATTAGTAATTTTTTTCCTAAATTCTTCATCTGTTAAGAACAAATGAATTGCTCTATCAGATAATTTTTGGAAAGAAAATTTACGTTTAACACATTCAATTTTGAAATTTTCAAATAAATCACTTTGAACTTTTACACTAGTTAATGTCATTTCTTTATTACTCATAATTTTTAATTTATTGTTTTAATATACGATTTTTATTGTGATACTCCACATAATTCTGAATTATCTTTAAATGGGCAGAAGGTACAATTCCATTTTGATGGGGTTGGAGTATAATTTTTATCTTTATATCCTTTTTTATCAAATACTTCTTCAATAAAACCATTTAAAGCTTTATCTGCTTTATTCAACTTTACTTTACCAGATGCTGGGGTAAATGTTTGTATTCTAGGGATAACATAATCGGGGTGGTCAAAAACTTTACGTTTTAAAATAAAGAATTCAATATCAATATTACCTATAGGAATATTAAACTGTTCAGAAAAAAACTTTTTATATAGTATTAGTTGGAATTGCTTATCTTCATCTTTTTTAACTTTAGCATTCCAACCCCGGGTAGAGGTTTTAATATCTATAATTTTGAATGTTTGGGTAGGTTCATGATACATTACAATATCTAAGTAACCCTGATATATAACATTATTATAAAATTTATTTGGGGGCATTACAACAGGTATTTCACATCCTACCAAATACCATCCTTTTTTATTAAAATATTGACCTTTTTTCTTTTTAAAAGTCTTTAATATTTCAACCCCATCATCATAAAACTCTCTTAATTCTTCGGATGAACTAAAATGACTACCTTTATTTTTTTTATATTGTAATTGATATTCTTCTCTTAAGGCATCTTCAAAAATAGTATAAATATCTAACCTATCAGCAGCAGCACCACTTTCATCATACATTACATCTAAATAATGTTGGAGTGCTTCATGTAAAGCTGTTCCAAATACAGTATGAACTGTAGATGAAAATATCTTATGTCCATCTTTGTATTGAAGAGCCCATTTGTGGGGGCAGCTTCTATACATTGAGAATTGAGAATAAGATACATTTTTCTGGTAAGCATAATTTATCTCATCAGGTTTATATGCTCTTATATCTTTTACAATTTGAGGTAATTTTTTCTTTTTTCCCAAAACTTTCTAATTTTATTTACCCCATGAATATACGAACAATCTTTGGAGAAACCAAATCCGGTTATTTTTTCCACTTTCCCTTCATTACTAACTGGGCTATAATACCATAATTAGATATGTCAATGAAACTATCAATCATAGGTTCATCTTTAACATAATTTTTACCTTCACGTTTTAACATGTTTTTTAGGCGGTTTATCTTGTCGTTACAACGCAACCAAATGCCTGTCAGTGACATATGCACATCATCTTTCTCTTCAAGATTAGACCCTAAAGAAATATTTGATAATCCATAATCTAACATTTTACCCGCAAACAATTCATATTGTTCTTTTTGAATTTGCTTAAATTCTTCTGCTAATTCAGGATACATTTTCTCAAAGTCACCTACGGTTGACCCTACAATTTCATCATAACTTGCTTTCTTCATATTGTTAAATAACTTCTTTTTGATCTAAATATTTTTCTATTGTTTCTAATCTCTCATCAGCATCCGCTAACATAGCAAGTGCTTCTTCAGCATTTTTATAGAAATCTTCTGTTGAATGATCTCCAATCCCTGCTGGATTTTTTTCTAGTAATTCTAAGGTTAATAATGCTTTTGCTTTGTCAGCTATTGCTGAAGTGTAAAGCATGTTTCTTAATTTACTCATAATTCTGCTTTTTTCAATAATTTTTGAATTTCTTTTTCTTCAACTCCCATATTTATCAAAATTCCTTCAACTCCAACTCGTCTTAAGATATCAATGTAATGATCTGCTTCTCCAAGAGAACATTCAAAATATTCAGCTACATATTCTGCTAATTCTTGGTAATTTTTTCTTCTTTGGTTTTTGATATATTTAAGCCAGATTTTATTTTTTGGGATCATTTCTCGGTAAATTGAATAAATTTGTTGTTTGTTTTGTGGGTTTATCTTTTGTACATAGTTTGCAACATCAATGTAACCTATATACATTGATACATATCTATGTATCATGTAAGAATTCCACTTATCCCACGAAGCTTGTGAGAAATTTGAAGGAGGAGATTTCTTGTAAGTTATCTCCTCCAACCAATCAAATATATTTTTTACCTCAATTTGGGACATTAAATAGAGATTTCTTTGTATTCTTCTCTAAGATCCACTGGGATAGTTGATTCTAGTACTTTGCCTGATTTAGAATCAAAAAATACGGGGATAGGCATTACAGCATCTTCTTCTGCTCCTACTACAAACTTAGATACTTTTCTAAGTAATACTCCTTGTTGGAAGACATGATTTCCATCTATGCCCTCAATTGGTGTTGTTGATTTCAAATCAACATTCATCTGCATGTTTTGTTGTTCACTCATTTTTAATTTAATTTAATTGTTTTTGTTTTGTTTATAATCTAAATAAAATCCAATCGCTACTAAAATATTCATACCTACACTAGCGATTATTTCGTGTAAGTCTTGGTATACATTTAAACTTAAATGAATATGTCCTAACATCCAGAATGGTATTGCCAAATTTTGACTAATCCAAATTATAAGAAATATTAAAAACTTTTTCATTTTAATTCTATTAATTTTGCAATGAGAGCCATTGCATTAACTTCTTTATCAATCCTAAAATTAGACTGATAGCTATACTCATTGATGTAAACAGCAACCATTCCTTCACTTCCATCTGCGTATACATTAGCATTATCATAAAGATAACGATACAACTCCTCAAAATCTTGAACATTAGCATTTGCAATAATTTGTCTAATTTCTCTCCAATTAGGTTTTTTCTTAGTTAACTCTTTCAATACTGATGCCATATAATTAGATGATACAAGGATTGATTTATCAATTACTACTTCACTATCTTGAATTGATAGTTGAATAGTATTAAGCATTTTACGAATATCTGGATAGAATTGGTTGATAATGGTTTTTAAATCATCAGCACCACAACCTACTTCTTCACTTTGAAAAATATCCATACAATGGTAAGCAATATCCTGTTTTGAAGGTGGTATTACTTTAAGTGTTTGACATCTAGATTGTAACGGATCAATAATACGTTCTATATAATTACAAGTTAAAATAAATCTAGTGTTACGTGAAAATGTTTCAATAACATTACGAAGTGAAGCTTGTGCTTGTATAGTAAGGAAATCCGCTTCATCCAAAATAACTACTTTTAGAGGTTTAAAACTAGCAGATGAGGCAAATCCAGAAACTTTATCTCTAATGGTTTCAATACCTCTTTCATCAGAGGCATTAATATAAAGATGTTCGCAATCAAGATTTTTTACTATAATTTTTGCAAGTGTAGTTTTACCTGTACCTGCGGGTCCATAAAATATTAAATTTTGTATATCATTTTGACTTAAATATTGCGATATAGTTTTTTTAATATGTTCATTACCTACATAGTTTTCTAATGTATCGGGACGATACTTTTCTACTAATAACCCATGATCTCTATTCATAACTTCTTATTTATAACGTAAATATACGAACAATATTTAACACATCCAAGTTAAATACCTTGTTTAAATTCTCCATATAAACTAAACATTTTTGGTTCTTCTTTCTTAACTTCAACTTCATTAGTTTGTATAGCATATAATTTACTATCCATAGGGTCTAATCTATAAGATCCTTTAAATCCTGTTTGGTTTAAAAAAGCTTCTAAAGCATCTGTTAATGTGTTAAATACTTCTTTTTTAGGATCACCTACTAGAGACCACCTGTCTCCAGGGGGTACTCTAGTAGCAATCAATTGGTTATGTTCTACAACTTGCTTTTCCATAATTAATACCCATGCATTTGGTCAGGTACTGGATCTTTTTTATCAGGATGTTCAACAATAACACATTCTGTAAGAAGAATTGTTCCTGCAACTGCTGCTGCATTTTCAAGTGCAGTACGAGTTACTTTTGTAGGATCTATAATCCCTGCTTCTTTCATATCAACAACCTCTTCCGTTTTGAGATTAAATCCAGCCCATTCACTATTACCTGATTCTAATAATTGATACTTTCCAATCATTTGAGCATCTGTTGAATCATAACCAGCATTAACAAGAATTTGTTCAAATGGTTTACCACAAGCTTGATATACAATTTGTCCTCCTGTTGTAGAAACATCAATTTTAGTACGAGCATATAATAAAGCAGCTCCCCCTCCAGGTACAATACCTTCTTCTAATGCAGCCTGGGTAGCATTTAAGGCATCATCAACTCGATCCTTTTTTTCTCTTAATTCAGTTTCAGTTAATCCACCTACATGAATAATAGAAACACCACCTACCATTTTAGCTAATCTATTTTGTAACTGTTCAGTTTCAAAAGGTGTTGTTGATTTTTCTACTTGTGTTTGGAGTTCTTCTATTCTAGTGTTTATAGAATTTTCATCTCCTTTTCCATCAATGATAGTAGTTTCTTCTTTAGTTACTGTTACTGCTCTAGCTTCTCCAAACCAATCCCAAGTAAATTTATCAAGTTTCATTCCTTTATCTTTATCAAATACTTGACCACCAGTCATAGTAGCAATATCTTCCAAGATAAGTTTTCTACGATCTCCAAAGTCAGGAGCTTTAACAGCTGCTACTTTTAGAATCCCTCTTGATTTATTTACAATCAAAGTTGCAAGAGCTTCATTGTCAATATCTTCAGCAATAATTAATAAAGACTTATTTGTTGCTGAAACTTGTTCTAAAATTGGAAGTAATTCTTTTACTTGGGTAAATTTATGATTAGCAACTAAAATGTAACAATCATCTAATTTACATGACATAGTGTTATTATCAGTAACAAAAAAGTGTGATTTATAACCTCTGTCAAACTGCATACCTTCTACTGTTTCAAGATATGTTTCACCTGATTTAGATTCTTCAATATGGACTACACCATCTGAACCTACTTTTTCAATTGCAGTAGCAATTAATTTACCAATCTCAATATCATTATTAGCTGAAATGGTTGCTACTTGTTGGAGTTGTTCTTCAGAAGAAATGTCTTCTGAAATATTCTTTCTAAGACAATTAATAACTTCTTTAACTGCTTTGTCAATTCCTCTTTTAATTTCAACTGCATTCTCTCCATTATTTAAACCAGCTAAACCTGCATTTATCATTTCTCTAGCTAATAAAGTTGATGTTGTTGTTCCATCTCCTGCTTTATCTGCTGTTTTAATTGCTGCTGCTTTTACTGTTCTAACCCCTAGTTCTCTAATGTTACCATCAACACAAACACTTTTTGCTACTGTTACTCCATCTTTAGTACTTTGGGGTAACCCTGGGTAGTTATCAATTAATACATTTCTACCATTAGGTCCTAATGTACTTACTACTGCATCAGCAAGGGTATTAATCCCTTCCATCAATTCATTTCGGGCATCAGTCCCGAACTCTATTTGTTTTCTTAAATCTACTGGCATTTTATTATTGTTTTATTTTTGCTAATATTTGTTGTTCGGGTCCTACAAAGAACTCTTCTCCATCATGTTCTAATTTTGTGAATCCCATAGTAGGTAAAACTACTACGTCACCAATTTGAACTTTAGTTTCAAAAAAATTATCACCTGTAACTGAATACTTTCCAGGGCCGACAGCTACAACTGTACCTTTTTCGTTTTTGTCTTTTCCCAAATCTGGTACTACAATGTTTCCATACATTGTTTCTTCTTCTTCTAGCGGTTTAACTATAACCGCATCAAATAATGCTTCTAAATTCATACTAATTCTAATTTGTTTAATAATTTTGATATTTCTTCTTTTTGATATTCCCATTCTTTAACATATTCTTTTACTGATGAATATGCTTGTTTATTGTGTAATTTAAGACCAGCAATTTTCTTTAATGCAGATGATAGATTAGTATAATAACCAATAGCTTTTTCATAGTCTTGACCTTGATTACCATTGTCTACTTTACCAAACTTCCCAACATTTTTTTCATCAGGGGTAATGGTCTCAATCAATGTATAACAATATTGATCTTTTGAAAGGTGGAAAGGTGCTAGGATTGGATCCTTAATAATTGTGTTTCTCATATAACTTTTCTTTTTTATTTATAACCGTAATATACGAACAAAATCGCGCTTGGACACGTTTTTTTTAAAAAACTATTACTTAATTTTAATTACTTTTGGCTTAGCTTCTTTGGTAAGTGGTAAAGAAATCTTTAATAATCCATTTTCCATTTCAGCATCGATTTTTGTCAAATCAAATTTAGGTGCAATTTTATATCCTAAACTGAATGATTTTCTACTTAAACCATGGTAAATATACCCTGACAAATCTGTTGGGGTTTCTTCTTTTGGTTTGTCATAGGATATCCTTAATACATCAGATTCTACCTCAATTGAGATATCTTCTTTAGTAAGACCAGTACACGCAATCTCGAAGTAAAGACCTTCTTGATCGTGATAAATGTCTAAAGGATGGGGTTGTTTTGAATTTAATGCAGGAGCGAATTGCTCATCTGCTTTGAAAAAATTTCGATATAAAATATCGAAGGGTGCTAACGGGTGTTCATTGAATAATGTACTCATATCATTTATATATTTGTGCTGTCTTTCGATCAGCGGGTTAAAAAAATAAAACTTACGCGCCCAAGCTGCGATTGTGTTTTGTTATACGTATATTAAAATTCTCTTTCTGCTTTTCTTACCATAAAATATTTGGAAGAAATATCATCTAAGTTGAAATCTAACCTCATTAATCCCATACTACTTAGTTTTAATTTACCACCTTCCATATCTTTATTTGCTTGAAGAATAGTTTTAAATGTATCTGAATTAAATGGGAGTTTAATGTTTGTTTCTCTAATATCTCCTGATATTTGATAGGTAATTTTATTATTATGTCCTGATTCATCACCAAAAACAAACTCAACAACATCCTCTCCATCTAAATTAGTAGTAGTTGTTACTAACATATTATCAATTAATGCTAACGCACTTTTTGCTTTAATAATATTATTTATATCTTCTTGGGTTAAATCTAATTCAACAACCCATTCTGCTTCTGTTACTTCACCCACTTTACCAATTAGTAATGGATCTGATAAAGCATAACTAAGATTAAAATTAAGATCTGATATGTTTAGTTTAGTATAAATTGCATTGTTTTTTTCAAATTCTAGTAATAAGTCTCCATTACAAATACTAATCAAATTTTGTAATTTTTTAGTATCATAAATAGCTAAATTGCTATCTTCTAATTTAAAATCAGTGCACGTAACATTTCCAATAACATCTTTAGTAGGTGTCATAAAATCAATATTTAATGAATTATCATTAATAACCCATTTTACTGATTCATTAGTACCTAAATAGTACTTATTAATTATCGATTGTATCTTTAATTTATTTATCATTTATTTAAAATTTAAAAAACATTTCTTTATAAGGGTTAAGATTTAATGTCCAACCAAGATCAGAATAAAAACCTTCTAGTTTATTTAATAGTATAGACTCAAATATTTTTTTTCTATCAGCATATTCTTCAATGAATGTACGAATCTTAGGTGCTAAATCAAAGTCTAAAAATGCAACAGCATCAATTTGGTATGGGTTTGGTTTTAAATAGATCCATTTAATTTTTTCACCTTGAGTTATTAATTTATGTTGGTTACTTAAACCCCAAAATCGTAATAAATCATTGTGTCTAATTACAGCTCTAACAGCTGCTGGTGCTCCCTTAGCTACAGTTGTAAACATCTCCCCTGCACGAGCTTTACGTTCAGTGTATTTATTTAATGTTTTGACTGATGTTGGATTACCTAACTCTGTTAGCGGTATACTACCGTCTAATATTTGCTGTTTAAATATTTTGACACGAGCATCAATTTCAGTTTGAGGCGCGCCTTTTAACACATCTACTAATGCTTTATGGAAAAATTTACCTAATACAGGAGGAAAATTTGCTTTTTTAAATTCAAGTCCTTTTACATCAAGTGATTCTTTTGTAATGCCTTCTTGTTTTGTAATCCATTGAGCATATCTTCTAGTAGCTCTAAAATAAGCTGCTCTAATAACACACTCAGTTTTCATTTCTAATCGATGGTTACCCTTAGCATTAAAACAATCTGTAGCTAGTTCACTATAAGAATCAGTGATAATATCTTGATATTTTAAAGCAATATCTTCTAATTTATCATCTTTTTCTTCACTAGGCATTTCCTCAAAATTAGGATATAAATGTCTAAGTAAAGGTTCTGCATGTATATAAATTGAATCTGTATCAGAATATGCTACATAATTAGTATCTTCAGGATCACAAATCCACCAAGGAGTATCTTCTATATGCTTCATAATTCTATACCTTCTTTTATAACTTTATTAATATGACGATTAGCAGTTAATGCACTTTCTTGAATAATACGTTGACCGCTCAAAGTAATAGCTTCTGATAAAATAACATTTCCATAACGGAAACTACCAAGAGCAGTTGCACCATACAAACTATTTAGCAAAATCTTCATTGTATATTGTTTCATATGAAATGCTGCACCTAATTCTTTATTACCAGATTTATATGCTGTTTTCATTTCATTTTTATATAATACACGTTCCTCAAACCATTTTTTAAGTATAGTTGATAATACAGATTCACGATTAGTATTAAACATAACCCCATTAGCTGAAATGGATAATTCATTTTGTTGAATCATTGATATTAGTCGACCAATATTAACTTTAGTTCTGTTTCGTTTAGCATTTTCTATTGTTAATTCTTCTTCAGGATCTCTACTTAATAAATCATTTAATCCTAAACGATTGTTTCTATCATCAGCATCTATAATTCTACCCACCATGGTTTCTTTACCAATATTAATAGTCATTATAATTGAGGGGTATAGTGAAGTTAAATCTTCATCAAATACATAATTGTAAATACCTGCTTTAGGACAAAATAAATAACCCCCAGCATAATTCTTTTTAGATAAAGGATTACGTTCTTTAGCAGGAGGGATAATATTTTGACTAAGTAGATAAGCTGATATAGCCCCATCTTGGGTTTTAGTATTAGCATATACTTCACTATAATTATGTTTA
>Ga0233432_10003049_pt1 | contig 15339 bp, 13 predicted proteins | sample SI_122_August201_6_FD_179870 | JGI IMG/M metagenome (GOLD analysis project Ga0233432, IMG submission 179870) | Seawater microbial communities from Saanich Inlet, British Columbia, Canada - SI_122_August2016_10_MG | ecosystem: Environmental > Aquatic > Marine > Inlet | place: Canada: British...
GAGCAAAAGCCTTTGATGTAATTCCAGCACCCTCGTACCCAACACCATCAATATATACCATTCCATCAAGACCACCGTATTCAAAGTAACCTTCAAAATTAAAAATTATAATAACTAATGCAGTCATAGTGCAAATCACTACAGTATCGATAAAAGGCTCTAATAGAGCTACTAAACCTTCTGAAGCAGAATATTTTGTTTTAACTGCAGAATGTGCTATTGAAGCTGAACCAGCTCCAGCTTCATTTGAAAAAGCTGCTCTTTTAAAACCAACTAGTAGTACTCCAATTACACTACCAACTCCAATTGCAGTAGGATTAAAAGCCTCTGTTATAATTAATCTAAAAGCATCATCAATAAAGGAAAAGTTTAATAAAATAATATATAAACAAGCAAGTAAATACATAAGGGCCATGAATGGAACAACTTTTTCAGTTACTGTTGCAATTCTTTTTATTCCACCTATAATTATTACACCAACGATAACTGCAATTACAACACCAATTATTGCACCGGCAGCAGTACTTTCTAAGCCCATCAAATCTTTTAAAACTATTGTTGCTTGATTTGATTGCGCAGCATTTCCACCACCAAATGAACCTCCAATACAAAATACAGCAAATAAAATAGCAGCTATTTTTCCAAAAAATTCAAAACCTCTCTCTTTTAAACCCTTACTTATATAATACATAGGACCTCCATATACTGTGCCATCCTCATCTACATCCCGATATTGAACTCCCAAAGTACATTCAACAAATTTTGTTGACATTCCTAACAATCCACAAATAATCATCCAAAATGTAGCACCTGGCCCTCCAAGTGCAATTGCTAAGGCAACTCCAGCAATATTACCATTTCCAACAGTACCAGATACAGCAGTAGCTAAAGCTTGAAAATGACTAACTTCTCCGTCTTGATTTTCATCTTTGATAGTTCCTTTTATATCTTCATTATTTTTTGTTTTTACTTCTAAATCATCATATTTTCCACGAACAGTATTTATCGCAAGCTTAAAATATCTAATATTTGGAAATGCAAAATAAATTGTAAAAAATAAGGCACTAAAAACTAGTAGCATTAAAACAAATGGAATATCATATACAGTAAAAAAAACAAGGTTGCTGAAAAAATTAGAAATTGGAGCAAATGCATCATCAATTTTCTGATCAATACCATCTGCAAATGATAAAAATGGTAAAAGAGTTAGTAATAATATTTTTTTCATATTAGTTATTTTGATTAGTAAGTTGTTTATCTATATATGCTAAAGAATCATTAAAAGATTTTGGATAGTAATTTAAATATTCTTGTGCTTTTTCTAAAACAAAACCAGTTTTTTTGGGTCTATTAGCTACTTGATTTAATTCTTTGGAACTAATTCTATTTACAAGATTTTTATCTAATTTAAAGTAGTTAGCAATAGAAATAACCATATCATAAATACTCATAATATCTTTTCCAGAGGTATGATATACACCATAAACTTTATTTATCGCCGAGTAAATACAAGCATAAGCTAAATCATCTGCTAATGTTGGAGCGCGAAACTCATCATCAATAATATTAATGTTGTGTAAATTCTCCAATTGCTGCTTAGCCCACAAAACAATATTCCCTTTTCTTAAATCCTGTGCAACACCAAATAATACAATAGTTCTTAAAATAGTCCATTTACATTTATGAGATTTTAAAAAATTTTCTGCATCTAATTTGGATTGACCATAATATGAAAGTGGAAAAGGCATATCATCTTCCTTATAAGGACCCTCATTTCCATCAAAAATAAAATCAGTTGAAATGTGAATTAAATGAGCGTTTATATCTAAGCATATATCAGCGAGGAATTCAACTGCTTTAACATTTACTTTATCACACAAGTCCTTTTCCTGCTCACACAAATCTACATTAGTGATAGCCGCAGTATTAAAAACAGCATCTGGATTATATTTATTTAAAACATAAGATAATTGTTCTTTGTTTGTAATATCTAAATCTTCGTAAATAAAAAAATTATTGATTGAATTTCTATTGGACCCTTTAGATGTTGCAATAATTTTATAGCCTTTATTGTATAATTGTTCAACAATTTTTTGACCTAACAAACCATTACTTCCTGTTACTAAAGCTATCATTGCTAATAATGGTTTGGTTTAATTAAGTATAAAATTAAATATAAAATAAGAGGAGATCCTATTCCAAGGAAAAGAAAAACAACAAAAAGAATTCTTAATCCAGTTACATTTAAACCAAACTTTTCTGATAACCACGAACAAACTCCTAAAATTTTTCTTTCAGTATACATTATTTAATTTTTGATAAAGTTTTATTTACCTTTTTAACTTCATCAATAATATTAGTTTCAGTCTCTAAAATATTAGTTTCAAGATTTAAAATTTGATGCTCAACTTGTAATATTTGATGTTCTAATTCAATAATTTTATCTTGTTTCTTTTTTGATTTCTGAATATCAATTATTAACCATGCAAAAGCAATAAGCTCGATAAAAATAAGTAGAATAGTTAGTAATAATTGAAGATCCATAAATTATAAATCAAAGACTGATTTTCTTTTTCTAAATTTAATTAATAACCTAAGTCTTAAAATAAAAACCATTGACAAATAGATAAAAATTGTAAGAGCATTAGCAAAAGCAGCATAAATAAAAAATAATCTAATAAAAGATGGTTTAATTCCAAGTTTAGATCCCCACCAACTACTTACACCAAAAAATGTCTTTTCTAAAAAATTTCTTAATACAGTTAACATTTTAAACAAATTATCAGTTGCAATTTAATGAAAAATAAGAAAGAAATGATTAAGTGTGTTCGTAAAATTTATATTTTTATCAAATGTTTTTTATTGTATCTAAATTACTATCATTCTTAATTAAACCAACATTCTGGATTCTATCTTTATTGATAGCTGGAATTTTAAATAATAGCAGAAGAAAATTATTCTTGATTTTTTCTTTGATAATATTTCTTTTTTTTTCAAATGATTTTATTTTTAACATAATAGTTAAGACTTGGGAGGAACCTCAAAATTCTATTACAAAATTTGAAAAACAATATGAAGCTGGAATTTTACTTGGGGGATTTAGTGATTATGATTATAATAAAAACAAACACAACTTTAAAAAAGAAGCTGATAGATTAATATATACCGTTCAATTATATAATCTAGGAATTATAAGGAAAATTTTTATTTCAGGAGGAAATGGTAATTTAATTAATAACAACTATAAAGAATCAGAAACAATTAAAGATTTTTTAATTCAAAATAAAATTGACAGTAATGATATTATAATCGAAAATCAATCTAGAAACACAAAAGAAAATGCCATTAACAGCGCAAAAATTCTAGATAAAAAAAATGAATATATTCTTATTACATCTGCTGTTCATATGAAAAGGTCTATTTTTTGTTTTAAAAATGTAGGATTGAAAATTATACCATTTTCAGTTGATAATTCCATGTCATTTAGTAGTAGTAAAATTGAATACATATTACTACCAAGATCGAGAGTTCTTGAAAACTGGGAAGAGCTAATACACGAAATTATTGGATACTATGTTTATCTTTTAACTTGGTGATTAATCCAAAAAAATTTCCATTTCTTTTTTTATTTTTAAAGCAGATTCTCTAGATCTTAAAGCAAAATCAAAATCATTACTCGAATATATAATAGATCGAGAAGAGTTTATTAACAAACCACAGTCATGATTCATGCCATTTTCGACTACATCTTTCAAACTTCCCCCTTGTGCTCCAACTCCAGGAACTAATAAAAAATGATTTGGTATAATTTTGCGTATTTCAGCTAAAGCACCAGCTTTAGTTGCACCAACAACAAACATCATATTATCTTCGCTTCCCCAATTTTTGGAAGTCTTTATTACTTTTTCGTACAATGGATGTTTATCATCATCTAATAAATTTTGAAAATCATTACTACCAAGATTTGATGTTAAGGCAAGAAGAATAACCCATTTACCATCAAAGTTTAAAAATGGCTTTACAGAATCAGAACCCATGTAAGGATTAACAGTAACAGAATCAAAAGGTATTGTTTTAAAAAAAGTTTTAGCATACATTTGTGAAGTATTACCAATATCACCTCTCTTTGCATCAGCAATGGTAAAAATATTCTCAGGAATATAATTCAGTGTCTTGATTAATGACTCCCATCCTTTAATTCCATTAGACTCATAAAATGCTGTGTTTAATTTATATGCAACACAGAGGTCTTGTGTACCATCAATTATTTGCTTATTAAATTCAAAAACTGGATCATCATAATCTAATAAATGTTTAGGAATCTTATTAAGATCTGTATCTAAGCCAATACACAAAAAAGTTCTTTTACTTCTAATCTGATGTACTAAATCTTTTTTATTCATTAGATGTTCCTTCTTTTAATTTTTCAGCATTTTCGGCTAATTGCAGTTCGTCAATAAACTCTTGAATGTCACCATCCATAACTGATTGCAGATTATATTTTGTAAGACTTATTCTATGTTCTGTCACTCTTCCTTGAGGATAATTATAAGTTCTAATTTTAGCTGATCTATCTCCTGAAGAAACCATTGTTTTTCTGTTTTTAGCATCTTCTTCTAACTTCTTTTGTAATTCCATTTCATAAATTCTAGATCTCAGAACCTTTAAAGCCTTGTCATAATTTTTATGTTGAGATTTTTGATCTTGACACTGAGCAACTACTCCAGTTGGAATATGAGTTAACCTTACAGCAGAATAGGTTGTGTTAACAGACTGTCCACCTGGACCAGATGAACAATAAGTATCCTTTCTTATATCACTATCTTTAAGCTCTATATCAAACTCTTCTGCTTCGGGCAGTACAATAACTGAAGCTGCAGAGGTATGAACTCTACCTTGAGTTTCTGTTTGTGGAACTCTTTGAACTCTGTGAACACCCGATTCAAATTTCATTTGTCCATATACATCATCACCAGAAAGATTAAAAATAATTTCCTTGTATCCACCCGCAGTACCTTCTGCAATATCAACTAATTCTAATGACCACCCTCTTGATTGAGCAAAAGAGGTATACATCCTATATAAATCTCCAGCAAATATACTTGCTTCATCTCCTCCAGTTCCAGCTCTAATTTCTAAAACAGCATTTTTAGCATCCTCAGGATCTTTGGGAATTAATAAAACCTTAATTTCTTCTTCCATTACGCCTACTTTTGGAAGATGCTCATCAAGTTCCATTTTAGCCATTTCCTTCATTTCTGGATCATCTCCTTCAGAAATAATTTGCTTTGCTTCATCAATATTAGATAATAGTGTACTATAAGATTTATATATCTCAATTATTGGAGTTAAATCTTTATATTCCTTACTAAGTTGAACATAAGATTTCATATCATTCATTGCATCAGGTGAAGAAATTAGTTTTTCTACTTCTAAAAATCTTTGATTAATTGCTTGTAGTTTATCTAACATATTAATATTTAAATTCTCCTTTATCAGAAATTATTGTAAGCTTTTTTGCAGCTGCATCTTCAACTCTACCAATGATTTTAGCATCTATATTAAAAGAATTTGAAATTGAAATAATTTCTTCCGCTATTGACTCATCAACATAAAGCTCCATTCTATGCCCCATATTAAACACTTTATACATCTCTTTCCAGTCCGTATTTGATTCTGATTGTATTAGTTCAAAAAGTGGTGGGACATCAAACATATTGTCTTTAATAACATGAAGATTATCAATAAAATGAAGCACTTTAGTTTGTGCACCTCCGCTACAGTGAATCATTCCATCAATCTCATTTCTATAAATATCCAAAACTTTTTTAATGACTGGAGCATATGTTCTTGTTGGAGATAAAACAAGTTTTCCTACATCAATATCTAAAATTTTATCAGTTAATTTTTTTGATCCAGAATAAACTAAATCTTTTGGAATAGTAGGATCATAAGACTCAGGATATTTAGATGCTAAAACATTAGCAAAGACATCATGTCTAGCAGAAGTTAAACCATTACTACCCATTCCTGCATTATATTCATTTTCGTAAGAAGCTTGACCAAAAGAAGCTAAGCCAACAATAACATTACCAGATTTGATATTGGCATTATTAATAACATCTACCTTTTTTAATCTAGCAACAACAGTTGAATCTACAATTATTGTTCTTACTAAATCACCGACATCTGCGGTCTCACCACCAGTTGAAAAAACATTAACCCCATATGTTCTGTATTCTTTTAATAATTCTTCTGTTCCATTAATTATTTGAGAAAGAACATCTTTATTTATATAATTTTTATTTCTTCCAATAGTTGAGGACAACATAATATTATTAGTTGCTCCAACACAAAGTAGGTCATCGATATTCATCACTAAGGCATCTTGAGCAATTCCTTTCCAAACTGAAATATCACCAGTTTCTTTCCAATACATATAAGCTAATGAGGATTTTGTTCCTGCTCCATCAGCATGCATTACAAGACAATAATCATCATCTCCTGACAAATAATCAGGAATTATTTTACAAAATGCCTTTGGAAACAAACCTTTATCAACATTTTTAATAGCACTATGTACGTCTTCTTTATCTGCTGAAACTCCTCTCTGATTATATCTATTGTTCATGTTCAAATTAAAAAAAGCATCCTTTTAAAAAAAAGGACGCTTTATTTATAATTTATTATTTACTTATTTTTCCTCTGATTGAGATATATAGTCTTCTCTTAAAACCTTAAATGAAGTTCTTCTATTGTATTGATGTGCTTTGTTCTTATTTTTTTTAAACTTAATCTTGCTAATGTAAGATTCAGTAAGAACATCACCTTCTTTAAATCTTCCATCTTTTACTTCAATTACAAAAGGTTCATTTTCTCCCGCCCCTACAGCAACAAGTTGTCCTGAGTTAATTCCAATACTAACAAGATAATCAACGCAAGCATCTGCTCTTTTTTGTGACAATCTCTTATTACTATTATTATTTCCAATAAAATCAGTATGTGACTTTAGTTCAATTACAACATTGGGATTATCTTTTAAAGCTTCAGCTAGCATGTTTAAATCAGAAATAGATTTATCACGAAGATTCCATTTAGCAAAATCATATTCAATTTTTGGAAGAATAATATCTTTTTTAACAGGATCTAAAATAGCATCAACTATAAAAACCTTATTTTCATCAATTCCAACTGTAGTTTCAGTTAATTTTTTGTTTAGATAACCCTCAACAGATACTAAAATTTCATAAGATCGAAGTGGATCAAGTTTAAACATATACGAACCTGTATTATCTGTTTGAGTCTCTTTAACTGTTCCTTCAGTTGAAGATAATATCACATTTGCTCCTGTTAAAATCGATCCAGTTTTTGAATCCGTTACTACTCCTTTCATTGATAAAACCAGAGGGGGTAACTCAAACTGATAAATATCATCACCTCCTTTCCCTCCAGATCTGTCTGAAGTTAAATAACCTCTCTCACCAGATTTCTCTATAATCATTCCGAAATCATTACCAGATGTGTTAACAGGAAATTTTAAATTAGTAATAGAAGAGTACATATCGTTTTCATCTAAGTAAGATTTAAAAATATCAAATCCTCCCATCCCGATATGTCCAGTAGATGCAAAATATAAAGTTCCATCTGAATGAAGAAAAGGAAACATTTCATCATTTGAAGTGTTTACAGCAGGACCAAGATTAACAGGATCGCTCCATTTTCCTCTTTTTTGTTTTGTTATAATCCATAGATCTTTTCCTCCATATCCTCCAGAAAGATCAGAAGAGAAAATTAAAGTCATTTCATCTTCACTAATTGTTGGATGACCTAATGTAGTATTGCTATCAACCTTTATTTGTAAAATTGTTGGAGGACTCCATACTTTTCCTTTTCTATTGGAAACATATATATTACATCCAAGAGATTTCTTTTTCTGAACATCACATTTAGTAAAATACATAGTAGTTCCTCGCTTATTTAAAACAACAGAACCCTCGTTTCCAACTGAATTTATTGGCTCAGCTAACATAGTTGGAACACTCCATTTTCCTTTTTTGTTAAGCTTTGAAGAGTATATATCTGTAAATGTTTCACCAGTTCTGTCATCAATTTTATTACTAAAACCACCTGATCTAGATGAAGTAAAAAACACCTCAGAATATTCTCCATTACCAAACGAAGGAGAAAAGTCACTAAATCTAGAATTAATAAGTGGCATTAACTCAACTTGGTATCTGGTAGGATTTGACAACCAACTTAAAGCATAATCACATGATTTTAAACCCATCTCACCAGAAACATCTGTTGGATTTAATTGAATATACTTTTGATATTGCTCTTTAGATTCTTCATATTTTTCATTCATTCTTAAAATATCAGCGTAACGTAGATATACAAGAACATCTGGATATTTTGCTTTTATAGCTCTTTTGTAATAAGACTCAGCTCTTTTTTTATTACCAGATAGTCTATAACATTCTGCTTGTTTGAAAATAATTTCAGATTTAATAGCTCTACTTTTTGCACTTTGATATGCTTTCTTATATAATTCCGCAGCTTTATTGTATTGTTCAACTGAAAATGCCTGATCAGCCTTTATCATTTTTCTACTTTTCTTTTGAGCGTTAGCACTAGTAGAAACAAACAATAAAAAACAAAATAAAATGGTTGTATTTCTTAAGAAAATTTTCATCTCTTTATTTTTTTAATTGTTGCTAAAATAAACAATAATTTCGAAAATTTTAAAAGGATTATTTTATATAAAAACAATCATCTGTTAATAACATATTAATAATTTATTCTTTTTTAAAACAGATTTATAATCATAAAAACAAATAAAATTTAATTTTTGTAAAGCATGTAAAAAAAAATATGCAATAGTTGTTGTGTTAGTGTAATAAACACACTATCATTGTATGTAATTTTGGTATATAATTTAAAATTTAATATATGAAAACTAAACTTGAGTACATTTGGCTAGATGGTTATGAGCCAACACAAAATATGAGAAGCAAAACAAAAGTTGTTGAAGATTTTTCTGGTAATTTAAAAGACTGTCCGGTTTGGTCTTTTGATGGAAGCTCTACAAAACAAGCAGAGGGAGTTTCTTCAGACTGCCTCTTAAAGCCTGTTGCAATATATCCAGATCCTGATAGAATAAATGGTTTTTTAGTAATGACCGAAGTATTAAACGCCGATGGAACACCACATATTTCAAACGCTAGAGCAAAAATTGATGATAATGATAACGATTTTTGGTTTGGTTTTGAACAAGAATACTTTATTATGGACACTCAAACACAACTTCCTCTTGGCTTTCCAGTTGGTGGATACCCTGGACCACAAGGACTTTACTACTGCTCAGTTGGAGGAAGAAATACTCATGGTAGAGACTTTGTCGAGGAACATGCAGATATGTGTATAGATGCAGGCTTAAACTTTGAAGGAATTAATCAAGAAGTTGCAAGTGGACAATGGGAATTTCAACTTTTTGCCAAAGGTGCAAAAAAAGCAGGTGATGAAATTTGGATTGCCAGATATTTATTGGACAGATTAACAGAAAGATATGGATATTATATAGAATATCATCCAAAACCTGTCAAAGGAGATTGGAATGGTTCAGGGATGCATGCCAACTTTTCAAACACAACACTTAGAACATGTGGATCTCAAGAAACATATGAGAAAATTTGTGAAGCATTCAGACCTGTAACAAAAGAACATATTGAAGTTTATGGAGAATTTAATGAACAAAGATTAACAGGCCTTCATGAAACAGCATCTATTACAGATTTTAGTTATGGAATATCGGACAGAGGTGCTTCAATAAGAATTCCTATAATAGCAGTTGAAAAAGGTTGGAAAGGTTGGTTAGAAGATAGAAGACCAGCCTCTAATGGGGATCCTTATAAAATTGCAGGAAGAATAGTTAAAACTGTTAAAGAAGCAGATATAAATTAGTAAATAGTATATATCAAATATCCAATATAAATTAAAAGGAGTAACCCTCCTTTTAATTTATTTAATTTTCCTCTTCCAAAGTAATATATCAATATACCAAAAATTAAGGTTATAATTAGCATAAACAGATAATCTACATTTAAAATATTAATATTTTCAAGCTTAATACTCTTAAAAAGTGCAGTAAACCCTAACACAACAAGCAAGTTGAAAATGTTAGACCCAACAATATTACCAACAGCAAGATCAACTTCTTTTTTTAATGCAGCAACAATTGATGTTGCAAGTTCAGGAATACTTGTTCCAATAGCAACAACAGTTAAGGCGATTATTCTTTCTTCAACATCAAAGTAATTTGCTATTTCAATAGCTCCATCAACAAGAAAATCAGCGCCAAATTTTAACATCAAAATAGCAACAGTAATATAACCAAAATTTAATACTAATGATGTCTTTAATGATTTCTGACTATTATACTCTTCATTTATCTCATTTCTTGATTTCTTGAGTATATAAAAGAGAAAAACTGATAATAGTAGAAGTAAAACTAAAGCTGAATAAAATGAGATTGATTTAAATAATAATAATAACAAACCAACAAAAAAAGTAGAAAAAAGTAGAAATGGAAAATCAAATTTCAAAGTTTTTTCGGAAATATTTACGCTAAAAATTAAAGATGTGATACCTAATACTAAAGCAATGTTTGCAATATTAGAACCAATCACGTTCCCAAAAACTATATCACTACTGTCATTCAAAATTGCAGAAATACTTACAAAAAGTTCAGGTGAAGAAGTAGCAAATGAAACAACTGTCATTCCAATAACTAATTTTGAAATATTTGCTTTAAGAGAAATATTTATTGCGCTTTTGACAAGCAATTCTCCGCCAAAATAAAGTAGAACAAAACCTAAGATTAAAAATAAAGCTGAATACATTATTTTTTTATATCTAAATCATCTTTAACTTCTGAGGCACTATCTCTAATTTCTTTTTTAATTTCATTAGATGCATCCTTAACCTCTCTTATGGTTTTACCAAGAGTTCTAGCTAGTTCTGGGATTTTACTAGAACCAAAAAAAATAACTATGAATAAGAGTATAATTATAATTTCAGGACCTCCAATAAATAGAATCATAGTTATTAGAAAATATAAATATAATTAAAAATAAATTACTTCTTTGAAGTATCCTCTTTTGCTTTAATTGTATCTAACATAATTGGAGACGCAATAAACAATGAAGAATAAGTTCCAACAATTACACCTACCATTAAGGCAAACATAAAGCCTCTAATTACTTCACCACCGAAAATAAAAATAATTAGTAGCACAAAGAAAGTAGTTAATGAGGTATTAATTGTTCTACTTAATGTGCTATTAAGTGAACTATTCATAAACTCATGTATTTTTTTCTTTTTATTTATGTTCATATATTCTCGTACTCTATCAAAAACCACCACTGTATCATTAAGAGAGTAACCAATAATAGTTAAAATTGCTGCAATAAAAGCTTGATCAATTTCTAAAGAAAAAGGTAAAATTCCATAAAAAACAGAGAAAATAGATAACACAATAACAACATCATGAAAAACAGCAGCTACAGCACCCAAACTAAATTGCCATTTTCTAAAACGTAATAATATATACATAAAAATTACAAGAAGTGAGAAAATAATTGACCAGACTGCAGCATCTTTAATATCATCTGCAATAGTAGGACCAACTTTTTGTGAACTCATTATTTCATAATTAAGACCAGAGGTTTCTAAACCTTCATTTAGCCTAGCCTCAACAATTTCATCAGTAGATATATCATTGTTATCTATCATAAATGAAGTTGTAATTTTCACTTGATTATCATCTCCAAATGTTTTTACTTGAGGAGTATAGTTAAGACCATCAGCATCAACAAATACATTTGAAAGTTCACTTCTTAAATCTTCATTATTAACTGTGTCATCAAACCTAACCACAAAAGTTCTTCCTCCAACAAAATCAACACCATAATTAAGCCCCTTTGTTAATAAAGAACCAATTCCTAATAAAACAATAATAGAAGAAATGACATAAAAGCGTTTTCTTAAACCAATAAAATCAACATTAATATTTTTAAATGCTCCTTTGGTTAGCTTAGTAGAAAAATTCATTTCTTTTCCTTTATTAAGACGAGCAGATATAATTAATCTTGTAATAAAGATAGCAGCAAATAATGAAGTAATAATACCTATAACCAATGTTGTTGCAAATCCTTTTATAGGACCTGTTCCAAAAGTATATAAGATAATACCTGTTAGTAAAGTAGTAACATTGGCATCAATTATTGAACTGTATGCACTATTGTAACCATCAGTTATGGCCAGTCTAATTCCTTTACCATTTGTTAATTCCTCACGAATTCTTTCATATATAAGTACATTAGCATCAACTGACATACCAATAGTTAATATAATACCAGCAATTCCTGGTAATGTCAATACAGCTCCTAGAGAAGATAGTACTCCAAAAATAAAGAAAATATTTGCCAGTAAGGCAACATTTGAAACAAGACCCGCTCTGCTGTAATAGAATATCATGTAAACTAAAACTAATAGTAAGGCAAAAATAAACGAAGTAAGACCAGAACTAATTGCTTCTTCACCAAGTGACGGACCAACAATTGCTTCTTCAATAATTCTTGCAGGTGCAGGTAACTTTCCAGATTTTAAAATATTAGCTAAATCCTTAGCTTCATTAACACTGAAGTCTCCAGAAATAGATGATCTTCCTCCAGAAATTTCACTTTGAACTGTTGGGTAAGAATACACAAAACCATCAAGCACTATAGCAATACTTTTTCCAATATTTTCAGCAGTTAATCTTTTCCATTGCTTTGCTCCTTCTTGATTCATAGACATAGAAACCTCTGCAGATGAATTGTATTGTCCAAATGCTTGAGATGCATCTGTTACAACATCACCTTCCATAGCAGCCTTACCGTCTCTGTTTGTTATTCTTAATGCAACTAATTGAATAAATTTTTCTTCAGTATCGTATGGCTTAACTGTATATGCAAACTTAACATCAACAGGTAATAATTTCATTACTGCTGGATCATCCAAATAAGTATTAAGAGCTGAAGTATCTTTTATAGCACAGAAACCAACAACCGGACCTTGTTGAATTTGATTTTGCTGATCAACATTAGGATATAAAACAGCATATAATGGATTGTCTGCTGCAAATTCTTCAAATGATAAAGCCTCAGAACTATCTGAACTTAAAGAATCTGTTTCTAAATCTGCTAAAAGATCATCATCTTCAGACAAAAGTTCATCAATATTTTCCTCTGATTTCACTTTATTGTCCTCTGTTTTACTTTCAGAAGCTAAGTCTTTATTATCTAAAGTAGTATCTGTAGTCGCATTACTTTCTCTAAGATAAGTATTTACATTTTCAAGTGATTGAAAAAGATCTGTATATTCATAAGTTTCCCAAAACTCTAACTGAGCAGTTGACTGAAGTAATTTTCTTGCTCTTTCAGGATCTTTAATACCAGGTAATTCGACTAAAATTCTACCAGCTGTCTCTAGTCTTTGGATATTTGGCTGAGTTACACCAAATCTATCAATTCTACTTCTAAGAATATTGAAGGATCTACTAATTGCATCCTCAACTTCTAATTTTAAGACATCAATCACCTCGCTATTTGTAGCATTAATCTTCACTTTATCTTTTAATTGAGAAGTAAAGATTACTGCCAAACCATTGTTAGGTGATATTTTTTCATATTCTAAGCCAAACAGTGTTACAAAATCATCTTGGCTATTTTCTTGAGCACGAATAGCATTAGACACAGAAGTATTAAATACCTCATCGCTAGAATTGTTAGCTAAAGCTTTTAAAACATCAACAACCATCACTTCTAGAGTAACATTCATACCACCCTTAAGGTCAAGACCAAGATTTAATTCTCTTTGCTTACAATCAGAGTAAGTATATTGAGCTATAAAAATATCATAAACTTCTTCAGAATTTATAGAGTCTAAGTACTGCTTAATTTTTTGTTCTCTTTCATTTTCGTTAAAATCTGCTGCATATTCGGCAGCATCATCTTCAACTCTGTCAGCTATCCAGGTAAATGATAATTGATATAAACATATTACCGCAAAAACAAGGGCAATAATCTTTATAAAGTTTCTATTTTGCATAATGTTTGTTTTTAGAGTCGGCAAATATAACCTTTTCGTCCCAATTATTATAATTCTTTAAGGAAGGAATAGCTAAGTAAAGTTTAGCTAAAATTTATAAGATTAAAAATGAAATAGGATATGTAAACGAACATATTAATATCTTTGCAAGAAAACTACACTAGAACAATGAAAAGAGTTATCATTTTTTTGTCAATTTTCCTGCTTTGTAATAGTCTTTTTTCTCAAATGAATTTATACAGGGATACTTCGGTAAATATAATTGAAAACAATACAAATTTTAAGAATGCTTGGGCAAGCGGAATTAATGCGGCTCAGTTTAATGAAATTGATCTCGATTTAGATGGCACAATGGATTTGGTTGTATTTGACAAATCTGGAAATAAGCTTATTCCGTATTTAAACAAAAACGGCAAATTTGTATTTGCACCAAAATATAGATCTTATTTTCCAGAGCTTCATGATTGGGTAATTTTTGAAGATTATAATTGTGATGGTAAAAAAGATATTTACACCTACACTAGTGGAGGATTAGGTATTTATAAAAATACATCTTCTTCAGTTTTAAGCTTTACTCTTGTTACAGACTTAGTACTGAGTGATTATGGCGGACCTAATCCTATAAATATTTTTATTTCTGCTGTTGACATTCCTGCTGTTAGTGATGTTGATTACGATGGAGATTTAGATATACTCACTTTCAAAATAACTGGAGGATTTATTGAGTTTCATAGAAATATGGCTATGGAACAAACTGGAAATTGTGATACTGTAATTTTTCAATTGGAAGAAAGTTGTTGGGGAAATTTTTATGAAGGATTAAATAATTATACTTTAAATTGTCAAAACTGTCAATGCCCTCCAATTATCAATCATCCTAATGCTAAACAAAAACATGCTGGTTCTACCCTATTATTAATTGATATCGACAATGATTATGACAAAGATATTGTTCTTGGAGACATTAGTTTTAGTAATTTAAATTTATTGATTAATGGTGGTGATAGCACCAACGCAAATATGATTTATGTAGACTCAGTATTTCCTGCAAATAACTCAAACACAATGCCTGCCAGTATGGATATTTTTCCTGCAGCATATTATGTTGATGCTACAAATGATGGAATCAAGGATTTAATTGTCTCTTCCAATAGCGAAAATAATTCTGAAAACTTTACCAGCTGTTGGCTA
>Ga0233432_10003050_pt1 | contig 15337 bp, 18 predicted proteins | sample SI_122_August201_6_FD_179870 | JGI IMG/M metagenome (GOLD analysis project Ga0233432, IMG submission 179870) | Seawater microbial communities from Saanich Inlet, British Columbia, Canada - SI_122_August2016_10_MG | ecosystem: Environmental > Aquatic > Marine > Inlet | place: Canada: British...
CACTTCAAATTTTGCTTTCCATCGTTCCCAACTTTCAAAATTTGAAAAACAGAATACTACGAAAACGAAAACTATTATTTTGCTCTTTGCGCAGAATCACGAACTACTCTCACGAACTCTTGAAATGTCTGCCTGGGATGCGGAGACAAATGACGGATGGTCGCATGAGCAACCGTGTTCTTGCGCCAAGTGCGGCACAGACACAGACACAGACACAGACACAGACAAAGAATTCAAAGATGTCCTGAAGGTGGAGATACAGGAGAAGAACGTTGGGTGGTTCGCGGGGAAGGACTGCTCTAAGATCAAGAACTATATCATTGACAAGACTTTCGAGGAGGTTGGTGGAGACACCGAGCTTTTCTGCGAAGTCGTCACGAAAGAAGGAGATGTCTTTGTGAGAATCAAAGCACAAGACGCCAAGGGTCTCGAAGCACTTCGGGAGAACGTTCGGCGGCACGAAGAAATCTTCAAAGAAAAAGAAAAGCAGACTCGCCTCAGATTCAGGGCGCGACTTGACCATGACAAGATTGGAAAGATGATCGGTTCTCGCGGATCGAACATCGATCTTCTCAGAAATGAGATAAGGAGGGACTGTACTCTCTTTGATGATCACATCTACGTGAAAGTCGAGAAGTACAACTCTGAAGAAGAAGACAAGGAATACAAGCCCATTGGGGATTTCTCAGAGGGCGAAGAAGAAACGGTGATGATTACGGTCGATCTCTTTACAGAACACCGTGATGAAACCGAGCGTGTGATCTGTAAGATGATGGGTCGGGAGGTAGAAGAACTCATGGAAAAGAAATCGTCGCTCACTCTACAAGTTGGCGATCTATGGAACTTCTGAGGAGGTGACTTAGGGACAAGAAATATTAAAGATTAAGAAAAAGAAGAAAAGAAAAAGAAAAGAAGGAGGTGGTCTTCTTTTTTTTATCTATGAGTTATTAATGAGAAAAAGAACAGAGAGAAAGAGGGTGGAGAGAAAGAGAACAGAAAGAAAGAGGGTGGAGAGAAAGAGGGTGGAGAGAAAGAGAACAGAGAGAAACAGTACTGATAGAAAGAGGGTGGAGAAGAAGAAGATCAAAGATGCCAGAATGATCCCCAAAGAGAAATATCAAGAACTATTGAAGAAGAAGAGACTAACAAAGCAAGAAGAGAAGATCTTGGATAAAGCTCTCTTCTTAAACTACTGCAAGTGTGTGAAGAGTATAAAGTACTCTCGCAAGAATGAACGGGGGGCAGAGTACCCTATCTGTATGAGCAGTATATATCTGAAGAGAGGAAAAATTGCTCCCAAAGGTATCGCAGAAAAGTGTAAGAAGTATCTTTAATATCTATCTTAATCTTTACTTTGATTAAATGTCAAAATTTGAAAGTGGGGTAAGTTGTAGTTTCAACAAAACAAATTACTAGCTACAGAACACTTAAACAACTCTTAACACAACACAACTACACACAGTTACTCACAACTCACTCACAACTCACTCACAACTCACTCACAACTCACTTCAACATGAACACTCAACTCGCTACCAACGTCCACACCTTCACCGGTGGTGTCGTTGATATCCTGATGGAGAGGTTCGATGACATGAAGCTTGGGGGAGAGGGGGATGGTAAGGTGACGAAGGAGATGATCATGCAAGAACTTTTCGGGGACTACAAGCCTAACGACTCAGTTGACCTGGCTGCCCCGAAGAAGGGAAAGAAGAAGAAGAAGTCGAGTGGCGCGAAGCGAGCTCTCTCTGGATACACCTTCTTTGGGAAGATGTCAAAGGATGAGATCAACGAAGAAATGAAGGAGATCGAACAAGAAACTGGGGAGAAGCCTAAGTACGTTTCCATCGTTGGGAAGAAGTGGAAGGCTCTTTCAGAAGAAGAACATGAAGAGTGGAACCTTGCAGCGAAGGGTTTTGGACTCTTCGTCAAGGAGAATCTGGGAAGCGATGTTGCTGAATGGACTGCTCTAAAGGGTTCTGAAAAGAAGTCTTGGAACAAGAAGGCACAGAGTCCAACAACCGAGGAGGTTGAGGGTGAGGAGTAAACCCTAATTAGACTGAAGAACTATATATAATAAGAAAATTTTTTTTCTCGCGTATTTTTAGGTTTCAAATTTGAATTTCGAGGGACAAGAATAATAAACCACAAAGTTTATGTCATTTGACAAATTTGTTGAAGAATGTCCATTCCCTCACTTCAGATTTGATGAAATAGAATACATCTGCGAAATTGGCAGTGGGGCAAATGGGGTCGTATACAAATGCTCCATAGACGGACAAAGGTACGCAGTAAAAGAATATAATAGTTGTTCCTGGGAAGATGACGGTGAATATTACGATTCTCTCATTTATGAATCGAAGGTTCTCCGCAAAGTCTCGGGTCTCAAGCATACCGTAAACACATACGGTTATTCATACAAACATTTTGAAGAAAACACTCAGATACTAATCATTATGGAACTCCTTGTTTCCGTTGGTGATCTTTTCGATTACACTCAGAAAGATAATTTTTGGAAACAATGTGAAGACGATGATGAAAATGATGAAGAATATATGACATTCTTTCCAGATGAAAATGATCAACATTTCATTTATACGATGAAGAGGTCAATGAAAAAGAAAATCACTATTATGCTACTAGAAGGTCTTGTTGAACTTCATCTTAGAAATGTAATTCATGCTGATATTAAATCAGCCAACATTGTCTACTGTCAAGTCGATAAATCGAAGGTGGCGAAATTTGTAGACTTTGGTGCTTCATACTTTTCAAAGAGTCATCCAATAGATATAGAATGTAAATGTGGTACGATGGGTTATACCGCAAAAGAACAGTATTCATACAAACTACATAAAAAGTCCGATATATATTCACTTACAGTTACTATTATAGAACTGTGGAATGGTGAGGTCTGGGGCGATGGAGAATCTTATTCGAGTTGTCGGGAAGAAATCCTTGATGGACTCAAAAGAATAAAGAAATTTCATCCGAATTTTGGTCTAGCACTGCATATGGGATTGAGTGAAACAATTTCTCAAAGACCAACAGCAGCAAAACTACTTTCTGATATCAAGAAAGCATTTAACAATGATCACATATAAAAAAAACTTGTTTAGAATCTGATGTTAATATATCTTCTATTGAATAGGTATGTATGTGAAATTTAGTTTCATTCACTTTTTTTTTTAAATTAGTAAGATTATTTTCTTCAAATATTTTAACTAATGAATTTTTAAATATTTCAATTATGTCATCTAGAGTATCAATATTTAATAAAGAAATATCCAATGAATAATCACAAAATAATTCGGATGATGATATAAACTTTCTTGTAGTCATATTACTATTACTAATATTAATATTATGATTTAAACATTAAATAAATTATTATATTATAATATAATGTCCAATAGTCTTTTCAGGATTTTTGTAGGAGAAAGGTCTCTCTATTCAAGGATCCCTAAAACTTTTTTTAGCATTCCTTATGAAGAACAATACGAAAACAGAGATTTTTCATCATATTCTAATAAGAAAATAATATATAAGAAAGTATCTGTTCCCAGTCTAAAAGATTTAGATAATAATTACAGTATTGATTTAACAAAACTACCCAAGAATTTAACTATTTCTGATAATGTTTCTCAAGAACTCATGAATATAATTAATAATGATTATTCTTCTTTAAAGAAACATGGAAGAGCATATATTTCTCATTCCCCTCGCACTTCACCATGGTAATTCAAAATTTGAAGTATCTAGTAAGTGATCTAGTAAAACATTTACTCTTATAAAGATGACTAACAACCCCGAACGCAAAGCACGCAAGAAGCTCCGCGAAAAGCGCGCAAAGTACGAGACGGATCCATCTCCTTCCCTTCTTGAAGAGATTCAAGGTTGGGAAGAGCGCCTCGAAACTCTTCTCAAATGTAGGGTAGATGGGAAGAAGAAAATGGCAAAGGTGGAGAACCTTGAAAAGACTGATGATGAAATCCTCATGGAAGCACTTGCTTACAATGAGGAGCACAAGGATGATCCAGATGTCCGTGAAAAACAAGAAAAGGTGAAAAACAGACAGAAGATTGAAAAAGGTCGTCATTACCGGCGTATTGAAATCAATCGGATGAAGGTAAAGAAAACAGAAGAATTTGAAAAAGAAATTGAAGATTACAAGAAAGGAAAAGAAGAGTTTGAAACAATGAAGAAGAATGCAATGAAAGAAATCATGGAGAAAGAAAATATCAACAAGTATGATGCTTCAAAGCGCTTCAAGGAAGAGTACGATAAACACATTGAATACACTCACATGATTCAAGAAATATCAAAAGAACAAGGATGCTCAAAAGAAGAAGCAGAAAACATCTTCAAACAAGTTGTCACTCAAATGAAGGCAAACGCAGCTCCAGTTCAAGAATAAAAATCTGGAGTTAATATAAAATGATTGACGAAGATATTAAACAGAGAATCAAAGTAGTAGGGATATTTTTTTTACAATCTTATAAAATTCTAATGGGAACAATGTCCTCTATATTTATCCCCCAACAGTGTGAAGATAGAATGTGCTCTCTTACAGAAAATTATAATAATTCAGAAGTATATCATAAGACTCTTTTTTATTGTAACAGTGTCTCTATGTTTTTATTTGTATGTTCTTACTTAATAGAATTAAGAAGAGAAGAATGGTGTGTTAAATACCTTGACATTGATAACGATTATCCCGATAATTATCTTAAACAAATTATCGTTAAAGAAAAGAAATTAGATAAATTTATGGATAAAATAAATAAGATATATTATAATACATTGTGTTTAACAGGAATAATTTATTTTATAAATGTCTTAATGACCATTAAAATGATTAATACAAATTATCATAATAACTCCACCCTTTCTTGTTTCGCAAGTTTTACATTATTAGTTTTAATGAAATTATATAATTCATTATCAGTTGGATATCAATCAGTTAAAAATGATAAGATGATGAGTGCTTATATGAATGAATTTGTTTCTTTTAATGTTCTTGATAAAGATTTTGTAGAAGAAAAATATAAAGGTAAGAAAAATAATAGATTAGAAGATATTACCGATGAAGAAATTGTTAAAACAGAAGATATTATTCCAGAAGTTTCACCTTAAAAACAATTTAAAAATTTCTTTTTTTTTGATTCTTTTTTATATTTATCCTGCCATTCTTCTATAGTATAATTATCACTCATAGATAAATTACATCTGGCACATATTGGTTTTATATTATCGATATCTAAAGTACCTCCTTGACTTTCTGGTTTATCATGTCCAACATGATAATTAAATACATCTACCATATTTTCACACCAATTCACATAACATTTTTTTTCATATACTTTTCCATTAGTAGCCAACCAGCATTGTTCTCTAACTGCTTTTGGTATATTTGCTTTTTTATATTTTCCCTTTTCTGTATTCTCTTTTTTACCTTTTTTGGGCATTTTATATTATATTATAATATGAATATCTTTTTATATATTTATTTAATCTTCAATTCCGGCTATTGTTGAGAACAAGTTAATTATGTTTAAAAACATATCCAACATATTTTCTATATATTGAGGTTGTCCGGTTTTCTTACAAAGTTGACCAACTTTACGAACTCTATCAGTATCATATATTAAGAATGCTGTAAATATAAATATTATTAAATAACTTATATAATTATGATATTTCTTTCCTAAAACTAGTGAATCAACTATTCTGAATATAATCGCAACTAATAAACCAATTATCAAAATATTCGCCATCGATGGTTTAATAAAATTAGGAAATGCTAATGAAAAAGCAACACATCCCAAAACTATCAATGTTACTTTTAAAACAGTCTCTTTTATTAATTCTTTATCATATTTCTCCATAGATTCTTTAGAAATGTAACCAATCAATAGTAAAAATAATACCAATAATAAATGTTTAAGGAAGATATTATCTACATAAAACATACCCATCAGTACGACTATTGATAATATGAATACTCCTATTTTAGTACCAGTACTTTCCTCACTTAAATTTATATTTTCTTTTTCATAATATTTAATAGATGTTATGTATATCATTAAAGTTATCAAAAGATATAAGAAATTATTTACAAGAAATCTATCACATGTAGGTTTCCCATTCTTAAAAGCAGATAAATATGTTAAACCACCAACAATTGGAGTTGCTACTTTTAAAAAATCATAATTCAAAATATTATCCATTTATAATTATTAATATATATTTTATTCTCTTCCTCTTAATTTTAAACCTCTCTGTCTTTCCAAATCTTCAAAATAACTTTGATGTATTTCGACTCCCCTTTGTCTAGCTGTTTGAGCAGGATCAGCAACATAATCTATATTATCTAAATTAATATCTCCTAATATTTCTTCCATTCTTTCAATTTCTTTTTCTCCATCAAGTAAATTATCATATAACATTTGATTTTGTTTTAAGTGTCTTATCATATCGCTCTGATTTGAAAAATCACTAAGTTCTTCATCTAATCCTTCAATTCTTCCTTGTAGTTGAATATTACCCATATCAATACCTTCTATTTTTTCTGTTGTTAATTCTCTTAATCTTTCTTCCGCATGTGGATCTTTACCCATAAAAAATAATATTAAATATTTTTGCATCTTTTCTATATGTGTTTCACTTTGTCTGATTTCTGGTCTTTCCCTAATAGTTTCAGCAAATAAATCTAAAAATTTAAATAATAAATTAGTATAACGGTGTTCGGGTGCTGTATTTCCAGGAATCTCATAAGGGTTACCTTCTTGATCTACATATAAAGTTTGGTTGAATAATGTATATAGATCATCAATAGTATGTATCCCTTGTGCTCGAGTTCCGTCCATATGATCATCTAGAATATTTTGAACTCCAGTATGGAACCCTCTTTGGGGTGCGTTACCCCAGCGGTAATTTCTTAAACCCTCTGGTAGAAGACCACCCACTCTTGATCTTGCGGTTAAATTACGACCGGATCTATCATAGACTTCTCCCGCCCTTGTTAATACTTTTAATTCTACTAAACAATCATTAATAATTACTTTTACCGCGGGTGTAAAATGTGATCCTGGTAAACCGACTATCGCTCTCCTTATATCTGTTGTGTCGCTCAAATTATACTTATAAAATTCATGGGGTAATCCTCTAAACATATTAAAGAAAAGTAACATTCTTTCATCACATTTATCTAAATATTTAACTAAATCATGATGAATACAATAATGAGGGGCTGCCTCACATAAGTTTCTCAATCCATTACATTTATCTGGTGTTAATACTTCTCCCCTTTTAATTTCTCCCATTAAATCTAATATTTCTTCATGAATTGACTTTAGCTTTTCTTCTACTTTTCTTTGTTCTTCTTCTTTTTCTCTAATAATTCTCCTCGCTTTTGGTAGTTCTTCAATATAATCTTCTCTATATTTTTCAGCAGCCATTCGAATAAATATAGCATCATCATATTCTTTATCAGAACTTAGATGCACCTTATCAGCGAGGTATTTCTCAGCGTCTTCGACCTTTTTATCTAATTCTCTTCTTTTTCCTTCTCCTTCATTATCTTTTAAAATACTAGATACCTTTTCAAAGACATCTTGAGGGATTGTAGGGCCTGTAGTAGGTAGTCCAGGTTTCCAACCAGTTTTAAGGGCATTTATCGGATAATGTGGAGGTAGTGGGCTTTCTGTTCTAGATTGATTACTTGATGAACTTGAAAGACTATTTGGATTATATTCTTGATCTGGAATAAATGGTCTTGCCCTTGCGCTCAACATACCACCAACCTTTCTATTAGATTTAACTCTTCTATTAGATCTAACTCTTCTATTAGATCTTTCTTTTCTATTAGATCTAACTCTTCTATTAGATCTAACTTTTCTATTAGATCTTTCCTTTCTATTAGATCTTTCCTTTCTATTAGACTTAATCCTTCTATTAGACTTATTCCTTCTATTAGATATTCTACCCATTTATATTATAATATAATATTTAAAAATTTGAATTAACATATATTAAATATTATAATAAAACAAATTATAATAAAACAAATCCAATACAGGATAAAATGAACCTATTCTTCCTTGATTATGAAACCACTGGTTTAAGTCCCTACTTTGATGACATTACAGAAGTAGCCATTAAAAAATTTGGTGAAAATCATCACTATCAAACACTTGTTATTCCACGTATTAATGGTGTTCACTATAAATACGTCTCAGATCAAAATATTAAAATAACAGGAATCACAAATGAAATGATTGATAAAGATGGAATAGATAAAAATGTATCCCTTTTTAACACTATTAAATATATAGAAAATCACTCAGATGAAGGTCCCATTTACATAGTTGCCCATAATGGAACCAACTTTGATTTTATACTTTTGAGAAAAATGTTGTATGAATATCAAGGGGATCCGATAAATGTAAATGTACTTAATCGAATCAAATTTATTGATTCACTAAATCTCGCTAAAGCATATCTAAGAAATGAAAGACATAATCAACCGGGTCTATGTAAAAAGTATCAAATTACTAACAAAGCAACGCATAGAGCACTTGGAGATGTAGAAGCACTTGAAGGATTATATGTTAAAATGTGTGAACAATTTTCATTTCATAAAAAAATGGAACAAAACTATTATCTTAATAATCCAGAATTGCTTATTTCCCATCTATTCATTTAAGCACTAGTTTTATCAACTATATTTAATTTATGTAATCTATCTAATTCTTTTAATAATTTATTCCAACTCTGTTCAAGACTTTCTTTTTTTCCATTATCATCATCACCACTAAAACACCATGCACAATCTATTGCTTGTTTTGGCAATACTTTTAAATTTTTATTTTTACACATTCTCTCTATAAATTTAATCATGTCTTCATTACTTTTTATATCTTGTAATTTAGAAAATCCAAATTCAGTTAAACTTACAACCTGTCCACTTACTTTCCCAGCTGTTTTTATAGTTACGAATAAATCTTTCATATATGTTCTAAATGTCGGAGATAATAAAGGATAAATATAACCAATAAAAATCATATATAAACCATTATTGGTTAAATCTTCACAATCAATACTATTTGTACTTATCAATGTTTCATTAAAAGTAATATTTTCCATTTTATATACAGTTAATTATTATACTTTTAAATATTAAATATTAAAAATATTCATCAATTAAATTATCATAATATTTTATTTAATAAATAGAACTAATCCAGTAATAAATAATATACTTGTTAAACCCATTAATATCTTAGGTACCAATGATAATTTCATATTTCTTTTCTTATTATCAGATTCTATCAATGTTATATTTAATAATCCAGAAATTACTAAAAATGTTAATCCTATAATGATTAATGATTTTTTGTACATTTTATTTGAAAATTTTTCAGAATAACTAATCGTTCCAAATGCTAATGTTATGAATAACCCTATATTTCGTAAATTAGTATGATATTCGGAAAGTGTTAATGGTTTCGACATCTATTTATATATATATATATAATTATTTATCATTTATAATTATGTAATCCCCAATTTCTATTTCATTATATAATTCTTTATCTGTTAATTGTAATGATGGTTTTGGGATGTATGATAATATCCATACCAAACTTGTATATGTTGTTAATATTATCCATTTTAAAAATACAAATGATACATATACACCGTGGGCCGAACGTATTATCATGTATAATTTTATTATATTTGTTAAATACATAATCATTATAAAATACTAATATTTAAAATTTTATTCATATTTTAATTTAAATGAGTAATAATATACCTTTAATCCTAGAACCAGATAATCAAAGGTTTGATGAAACTATAGAAAATCATATTAAACAATCATTTATTTTAAAAGTTTATACTATCTTATGGAATCAATTATTATTTACATATTTATTTATATCATCCTTCCATATAATAGAACCATTACATCATTTTATTCAAAGTGATAACGGAAATACTGTTTTTGTTATAGATATGTATGCTTTTATTACACATTTATTTTTTATGATGTGTAATCCAGATATCTTAAAATATTATCCTCACAATTGGATTAGTCTATCAACATTTACATTAACTTTAAGCTACATCGTAACATATATTTCATCATTTTATCCATTTGAAATTATTCTTTTATCGGGTGGAAGTACTATGACAATATTTACAGGGTTAACTCTTTATGCTTTTCAAACAAAAATAGATTATACAATTTATGGAAATACTTTAATTATTATTTTATTATCCTTAATGCTTTTTGGATTTATAAATATATATACAAATACAGATTTATTAAATACAATATACTTATTATTAACTATTATCATATTTTCAGGATTTATAGTATATGATACACAATTAATAGTAGGTGGTAAAAATAATAGATATAAAATTTCAACACAAGATTATGTATTAGGAGCAATTACATTATATCTTGATATAATAAATATTTTCATTTCATTTTTAGAATTATTAAGTGGAAGATAAATTATTTCATACTTTGCCTCCTTTCATCATTTCTTTCATTTTTTTCATTTGTATTTTCAACAGCTTTACAAAACATATCTCCACTTCCTCTAAATCTACACATAATATAATCCATTTTACTAGTAACAAGATATATTAAACCAATTATAATCAACACCATTATACCATAAAAAAAATATTCCATACCCGATGATCCCGAAGAAGGTTCTGATGTTTTTGCTGAAGGTGCCGATGGTTTTGCTGGTGGTGCAGAAGTTGCTCCCCCTCGTTTTGATCTTAGTTTCAATTTTCTAGGCATTTATAATATTATACTATATTTATTTTTTTCTACAATTAATACCAAAGAAACAAAGCAGTAATAATATTATTATTCCAACAACAATATAATCTGAATATTCAGATTTATTGAAATCTATGAATGGTTCTTCTTTATCTTCGCCATCATCGCTTTCATCATCACTTTCACCGTCGTATTCAACTTCCTCTCCATCATAATTATCTTCGGTTTCTCCTTCCCCTCCTTCTTGTGATTCAACAAAAGGTTCAATATTTCCTTTAGGTAATGTTTCAATTATCACACATCCATTTTTATCTTCGGGGTTTTCTTCTTCTAATCTACCGCTTTCAGTTGCGGACATACTTATATATGATGATCCTCCACTTGGTTTTATTCTGTAGATTCGACCCCCTCTACCACCATTTAAACCACCGCCACCACCTCCTAACCATCCTCCTCCTCCTCCACCCCCACCAAATCCACCACTTCCTTCACAACATCCTTCTCCAGTATTCATATTATCTCCTCCCTGACAATTAGTATGATTGTAATTATTGGTAGATTTATAATTAGACCAGGCGTATCCACCAGGGCCTCCCGTGGGTCCGTCATTGCTTTTCAATGCTCGACCACCAGTGCCCCCCCTTGTTCCATCATCCATTATTTTTCCTGATTTAGGATTATGTGAACCACGTCCACCATAACCATTACCCATTCCTTTTTTATTTAATCCTCCCCCCCCACCAGAACTATAACTGCTCGGGCTACCTGCCAGTGCTCTGTTATTATTTATTAATGAAGGTTCGATAACAGTACTATTTTCTCCATTGGCACTACACTTATAACAATTTTCTTTATTTGACCTACAGTAAGATGATTTTTTCCACCAGCCACCAGTTATTTTTTTCCTCCCCTGATCACCGGGTTGACAATAATTCATTTTATTATTGTCGGAATTCGGAAACCTTATTTCATGCCCAGATGTCCCTCCACCTCCTCCGGCTATCATTAATACATCTTCATCTTTTATTTGTCTAAGGTCTCCGTCCACGGGTTTCCTTACTATCCAGGTAGCTCCTCCCCCACCTGTCCCACAACGATTGTATCCTGCTTTTCCTTCAATACCTTGAACACCAACAATTATATATAATACATCGCCTCCTTTAAGGTTGAATGTACCTTTTACTTTTCCACTTTTACCACCAAGCATTCCATTAAAACCATCGTAACTACCACCGAGTTTTTTATTATCTCCACCATTGGCTCCCCATGCTTTTATTTTATATCTTGTATCAAATGGAACTATCCATTCTTGTATTCCTCTTTTTGGCATACTCCATAGATCAGTGCACTGTGTAGGTTTGTTACAGTCTGTCGCATTCTCAGGAACTCTCTTTTGACTGTAGTAAGCATCTATTTGATTTAATTTTTCATCTCGTTTATCATTTGAAGTACTTTTACAATCTTCTTCCATCGGTCCATTTTTTTTTACTTCAAATTTACTATCTTTATTAACACATGAATGAAATTTAAATTTTTGGTTCTCCCCCCCTTCTGTGTTTAGTCCTTCAACTACAAACGGTTCTTCATTATTACCACCCATAAGTGAAGAAAAACTCATGTAATTCATAAATCCTTCACCACTTTGTGTAGTTTGCTGTGGTTGAGTACCTGCTGCTGTTGCTGCTGTTGCTGCTGTTGCTGCTGTTGCTGCTGTTGCTGCTTCCGTGCCAGCTGCTGCTGACGCTGTTGCTGCTGCTGTTGCTGCTGCTGCTGACTTCTCTTCTGTATCTGTTTTTGACGCAACTTTATTATCCGGATATACACAAAGGTTATCATTGTCTTCTATATTCGCCCATGTATAATCACCGCGATTGATTGCGTTTTCATCCATACATCCTTTTAATTTACATTCTCCTTTTACATTGTGAAATTCTTGATAATCTTCTCCCCTTGGATCCATACATCCCTTGTATTCACATTTACTTTCATCGTGTTGAGTAGCATTAGAGTTTTCATTAATAGGTACAGTGATTCCTCGGTTTAAACCAGATTTACAATCTGGAAATGGACTATATTTAGCATAAAAATTATTAGGATCATTCATAGGGGAATTACATTTTAAGGCACTGGTATTAGATCTTTCTTCACATAAAGATTTAAATCTTTTGCTTCCATTAACAGGTGTAATACAATTCTGAAATTCATCTTTCCATACACATTTTCTTAAAGAGTCCATTTCGGTACCTTCGTCAACTCTAACAAATGATTTATTATTACATACTTCTTTATTTGTGATTCTTCTACAAGGATCTCCAATAGGTGTTGATGATACAAAATTAGTACCGTCTACATTTTTAACTAGACAACTATTATCACAAAAATCAGGAATATTTGGTGTAATTGGGGTTGCTAATGTTATACATTTATTAATACTTGAATCACAAACTCTATTCTGAGAAACGCCGTTTAAAGTAATTGGAGAGCAATCGCCATTTTTAGAACATTGATCATTATCATTATTATTATCATCTACTTTATTGGTAGGTGATAATTCTTTTGTTTCAACATCTGACATATTTATAATATAAAAGTATATTTTTTTTTATTATTTATTTTTTATAACTACATAAAATTATTAACAAAAATAAAACAAAGATAATAAAAATAGTTCCATTAGATTTACTATTTTCTTCTTTATTATCAAAACTTTCTTTCACTTCACCTGGCTTTACTTCTTCTTTTACTTCTCCTGTTTTTACTTCTTCTTTTACTTCTTCTTTTACTTCTCCTGTTTTTACTTCTTCTTTTACTTCTTCTTTTACTTCTCCTTCACCTGTTTTTACTTCTTCTTTCACTTCAGCTGTTTTTACTTCGGGTGCTTTCACTTCAGTTGTTTTTACTTCGGGTGCTTCCACTTCAGGCCATATATTTTTCCAATCTTCTTCAATTGTATTTTGACGTTCTCCCCTACATTTACATAAACTTCGTGCATGTTTAGATTTAGCAGAACATTTAGAACCTTTATTTTTTTCTCTTTTAGGTCCATCTTTTCCATAGAAACAATCTTTAGGTTTTCCTTTTTGACCAACCCCGGGTCTTAATATAGATTCACTACCCCCAAATCCATCACACCATTTAGAAACATCATTTATATCTTTTACACCATCTTCAGTTTTTAAACCAGAGTCTAATAATAATTGTTTAAATTCATCACTATTAGTAACATAACCATCCCCCATACATTTTCCAGACCCACATGTACTATTACAACTTTGTCCTAATCCACCCATTTTCCAATAAAATTTAGAATCATCTATTTTTTCTTCTTTAGATTCTTCTTTAGATTCTTCTTTAGATTCTTCTTCAGATTCTTCTTCAGATTCTTCTTCAGATTCTTCATTCATTTCACCTTCTTCTATCATTATATTATCCAATTGATTTCCAATTTCTTCAATTGTTTTTATTATTTCTATACTTTCACCAGATTCTTTAATAGAAGTAACAACATCAGCATAATTTTCATCTAAAGATACAACGTAGTCTTTCATATTAGATGGATAATACTTTACATATTTAGTTTCTTTTAAAAAATCTCCAAATTCTTGTTCTAATAATTCGACTTTAGATTTAACTTCTTCATTTTCTTTCAAATATTTATCAATGATATTAGACATTAATTCTTTTATCTTTTCTTGTCTTTTTAAAATATATTTGGTCCATGCTCCATTACCAACTGGATCATCCGCATTTGGATTTGTTCCTTCGGGTAATTTTAATATTTTATTTTCCATTCCTTCAATATTTTCAAAATTTTCAGATTGTTTGGTTATTTTAGCTATTTTAGTTAATGGTACATTAGATATTATTAAATCACTATATTTTTTTAAAGTTCCAGTAACACCTCCCATCATCCAATCCATCTTAGATTCTTGTTTTAATTCTTCTGGAAGGTCTGATTCATATACTTCAAGGGCTCTATTTTTAAAATATATTGTAGCAGATAAGGCACCGATTACTATAATAACTATTAAAGATACTAATAAAATAGGTTTCCAATGTTTTTTAAGGACTTCTTTTAAACCCCCTTCACTATCATTACCACTATCATTTCCAGAACTTTCTTCATTTGAACTTTCACTATCTTCATCACCACCTTTTTGAAAATGTTCAAATAAATTTATAAAATATTTGTTATTCATTATATATATACTTTATATTAAAAAATAAACTAAAAAAATTATATCTCTGGTATACTTGCTTGTAAGGTTATACCACACATTCCGCCATCTTTATTTGAATTTCTTTCGATTCGTATGTATCCGTTTTCACCCCAATCTTCTCCCCATGAGTTTTTTACAATCCAATATTCTTTATTTAACATTAAATCATATCCGTACCCGACTATTAAAACACCATGGTCCAATCCATTACCACACATAGGATCAGAGTATACTCCGTTAGAATAAAATCTAAATGATGATAAATTTGCCTGTATTGCTACTGATACTGGTTGTTGAGAAACTGCTCTTTTTA
>Ga0233432_10003053_pt1 | contig 15335 bp, 21 predicted proteins | sample SI_122_August201_6_FD_179870 | JGI IMG/M metagenome (GOLD analysis project Ga0233432, IMG submission 179870) | Seawater microbial communities from Saanich Inlet, British Columbia, Canada - SI_122_August2016_10_MG | ecosystem: Environmental > Aquatic > Marine > Inlet | place: Canada: British...
TAATGCAACGATAATATTAAAAGATTTCATAATTAATTTATTTTTTATGTAAAAATAAATTATAATTCATTTTTGTTTTAAAATTATTTAGCTGCTTTTCGAACTACTTTTCTTTTAACATTTTTCTTCTTAGCAGGTGTTGGTGGTTTTTCTTCTTCTTCGTCGTCAGAATCTTCTAAACTTCCATCTGAATTTTCTTCTTGTTCAGAATCTTCTTGTTCTACAGTTACTTCTTCTAGATCACTTTCATCACCCCCAAGGGCGTTCACAATTGAATTAGTTTGTACAACTGATTTTTTTGCATTTGGACGAAGAAGACTCTTACGAGCTCTATCAAGAGGACGTATAACTGCTTCGTATAATTTTACTTGTAATGAAATTTTAGTACCTATAAAAATAGATTCAATACGAATTGCAGGTACGACAAAACAATGAGTTTTTAGAGTCAATGGATCAATTTCTTCATCCGTTTCAATATCAAAAAAAGTAGTTAGGATACCATTTTTCTTTGATTCAATTAGTTTAGAATATAGAGTAGGACCTCTACCTTCTACTATTTTACCCTTTTCACGTTTCCAATACAATGGATTTAATTTTTTAAGATCACTTTTATCTAAATCATACTTTTCAATCTTATCTTTGTTATTTAACAACCAATCTTTACATTGTTCTACAATTGCATCGATTGAATCTGTTGTTGCTTTTTGTGCCTTTGTTGGACCATCTCGGTCCCACATACACAATGGAAGTACATGACCAGTTATTTTTCCTTCAGGAGATTTATTTTCTTGGGTTCCATAACTATATAGTTCACCTCCATCAGTAGAAATAATTAAATCACCATGTGTTCCGTCCGAATATTTAGTACCGATCTTAATTCTCATATAAGTTAGACCACTTCCCGGAATAGTACCTTTTTCAGGTTTAGAGAAGATCATATTTGTAGTTTCATAGCCAGCGGCTGAAGTAAGTTGGGTGTTTGACATTTTATGTTGTTACTATTTCTTTAAAATAAAATATGAATTCATTTTTATTTTAAAAGTCATTTTTAATCTTCAAACTCAATTAGATCTTTTGATTCTAAAAATTTTATAACTAAATCATAATTAAATTCAGTAGCTATTTCATCAATTTCCATATCTTTATTAAATAAAGATAAAATACGTTCTTCCTGATATTTATATAATTGTTGTACATTATATGTATTTAATCTTCGTTCCATTCTGTATTTTTCTTTTGTATATAATTTTAATATATGTCTATCAATTCCCATTGTGTATAACCTACACCAAATACTCCATTCAGAACGTTTAAAAATACAAGATAATTCAAATATTATTTTATCAACATTTTTGTAACTATCATATTTTTGTTCAAATAAATTGAATAAACTTGTTTTATCGTCACTTGTCCATTTTTTTCCAGCATTTTCAAATCGTTTCTTTTTACTGTCATTATTATGAATTATTTCTTTATTTTTGTTCATGTTGTTTATTTTTTCTTTATTTTTGTTCATGTTGTTTATTTTTTCTAACACAACAAAGAATCTTTTATCAAAAGTATCTTCATACTCATTTATTTGGTTGACAATATCGTTTATTTTTTTTATTATAACGTGGTTAGTTTGTTCTAACAATTCTACTAATTGTTTATTTTGTAATATTAAATCATTTACATTTGGAGTTTTAAATTCCATTTTTAAATATTTACGTAATTATTTAAAAATCATTTTTATTTTTCTTAACTTCTTTTATAGTAAAAGTATTATATTCAGTAGTCGTCGAATATCTCTCCCATATGTCCTTAGGTACATTTTGTTTGGACAAACGCGTTGCATGTGTTTTTCTCTTAGAAACTACGTATTTTCCACTTTGTATTTTATTACTATTTTCTCTTTCCATTATTTTTTCAATTTTTTTCTTATATTTACTAAGCTTTTTTTCTGCTTCTAATTTAATTTCTCTGTATTTCCACCAATTTTCTAATAATTCATCTATATTCATTTTATTTTATATTTATTTTTTTATATAAATATAAATATGAATGTTTATCTAAATCCACAATCAATGATTGTATTATTATTAGTGTTAATACTATCAATTATATCACTTACTTACGTTAGTAATAACGATAAACCAAAATATACTGATTGGAGACGTACACTAATTTTAGTATTAGGTATTATTATAACTATTTATTCGGTAGCATCATGTAGTATAAAAATATATTTAATATCTCGTGAAAATGTCAAAATAACAGATGTCATTATTCCATTGACCTTTAATATATTAACAATTACACTCGGTTCCATTTTAGTAGATTATTCAAGATCATCTAATGAAGATTGGGAAGAAAAAAACAGTGTTAAATCATGGGAAAAAGATACTATAAATACGTTGTGCATAGTAGTAATATCTTTTATTATTTTAATGTTTACTTTATATTTAATTGCAAATTCTCGTGGTAACAAAGAAATTATTTTTAGCGTAAAAGGTTTAACACCTGCTCAAAAAGATGCGATTACATTATAAATTTTTATAATTATTATTAATTATAAAATTTAATTATTTGATAAAATGATGTTGGATCTTCTTTTGTAGAGAATAATAAGTTAAATTTTCACCTTCTTGGTGCTTCAAAATTTTCTTTAGTTTAGTATCAGGAAGAATTACACGTCGATCTGCTGGCTTTTGTAGATCATTTTCCTTGATATAATTACAGATAAACTTAGTTACATCTACACGTGACTTTGGTGCATCTGCATCCCATCCAGTAAATTTAATCATTTCTTCACTAATTGGTACCGGTTTCATAAAACCAGAAGTTGTATTTTTAGCACGATTGGTCTTACGTTTCATTTTCATCGCTTTTTGAGTATCTTTTTTCAAAGTACGTATAGATTTAGTAAGACTCTTTACAAATTTCACACCCGTATTTTTACGAGATTTCGCATCTGTAGAACGAAGTTGTTCTACACGATCTTCTAAGGTTTGTAGTAAACTATCAAAATCACGAACTACAGATTCTCTATCTACCACACGGCGATTACGTTTTGGTGTTTCTACAACTTCCTCTACAGGTGCTTCAACTTCCTCTACAGGTGCTTCAACTTCCTCTACAGGTGCTTCAACAACTTGCGCTTTAGATTTAGATTTTTTACCGACCTTTTTCATAGTCGATGCTTTGGATTTTTTGGATTTTTTAGTAGGCATGTTTGTTTTGTTATATAAGTTCACCCTGTCTTTAAACCTTATTAAAAATTATAAAGGTGAAACGACCTTCTGTTTAATAATTATTTAAGAAATAGAAAGATTAATGTATTTTTATTTGTAGAAGATCTAAATATTATTTAAAAAAAAATCTAAAACATAAAAGAATAAATGAGTAATAATACGTTTGCAGAACTTTTAAGCAATTTAAAATTTTTATCGAAGATTAACAAAGATCAAAAAATTAATGTACGAGATATGTTTATACAAGAAAATAATTGGACTACTTCATTATCAAGAACTGTCTATAAAGTAGACAATCGTAAAAATACATTGCATTTTATTCAAAATTTAATTACTACTAGTTTTTCTACATGCAAATCTTTAATTCATTCTGATAATAAATCTTATTATACGATGGCTCAAAGTTTATTAAAAGGTCTATTAAACAGTAGAAAAGGAATTGAAAATTTAAAATATACATATAAAGACGATATACATTTTGCATGTATCTTAGATACAATTATTGAAAATATTAATGTACAAATTACTGAATTCAATGATATTCATATTGATTGGGATGATGAAGAGGATAACAAAATAAAAACAGATACTATTTAATATTAATATTTCAAATATTAATATTTTTTATCTTCTAATATTTTAATTTTAGGGTCATTTTTTAATCGTTTTAGTTCTCTTAATTCTTTCATAACAGTCTCTAGTTCTTCTTTAATTTCATATAAAGTTGGTTCACATGGTACTTGATACAACCAATTATATACTTTCTTCGTTGTCCAAATAGTTGTGCTAACAGTTCCTTCTAATATATAAAAAGCAAGTGTAAAAATCATTTTCACTAATTTTATTATATATTATTTTATTTTTTAAATATTTCTGAATTACTTCTGATAACATTCTCTACATACGGATATATATTTATCAGATCCACCAACAGTTATCGTTTCGCTATCATTTGATTCTTTTTGACTGAAAATACCATGTCTTTGTATTCCCTGTCGATAACATTTCACACAATATGAATCAATTTTTGAAATATTATCTGAATACGGTATCAATAAATGTATTTCTCCAAATAAATTACGATTGGAATCACCATTTAATCCAGAAACAATTATTTTTTTACCATGTGTTTCCACTAATTCTAAAATAGTATCTAAAATATTATCAAAAAATTGTATCTCATCAATTCCAATTACATCGTATTTCATCCCAATTTGTTTTAGAGGGAAAATTTCTTTCATTTTATAACTATCAAACGAAATTTTATTTAACATTTTATTATGAGTTGAAAAGTTGTTTGTTGAACGATCATCTATATTAGAATTTATATAAACACATTTAAGTCCTAATGTTTGTAAAATATTTAATCTCCGACATAATTCGGTTGTCTTTCCTGAAAACATCGGACCTGTTATAATATCAATTCCGGCAAACGATTGATTAATGTTCATTTATCTAGATTGAATAATGTGTATTTTTTCATTTTTAAAAATGAAAAATAGAATTATATTTTTTATTTATTAAACATAGTAACATGAATAAAAATATCCGAGTGAAAAAAACAATTAGTGAAATGATGATAGATAGAGGTCATCTAATTATTGATCGTCATGATGATTACTTTTTAGTGAAGAAAACAGATGATTCCGAAATAGTAGTATTCTTTTCTTTTTTTGAAAAATTAAACACATCAATACTAAAGGAATATATCAAAGAAATCGAAAAAAATAAAATAAATCATATGATTATTATTTACAAAGATAAAGTAACATCATCTGTAAATAAAATAATTAATAACATCTTCCATTTAAATATTGAACTATTTTCCTTTTCAGAACTATTATTCAATATTACAAAACATCGTTTATATAGACCTCATATTTTATTAAAATCAGCTGAAAAAAATAATTTTATTAAGAAATATAGTAAACAGATTCCAAAAATATTACTAAATGATCCAATTGTTAAATATTTTAATTTTAATTCCGGTGATATTTTGAAAATAATACGTAGAAAAAATTTTATATCCTACAGAATTGTAGTTAATGAATAAATTTTATATTTAAAAAATATAAAATGACAAATGAAATTTATAAATTTCTGTATTAGTAGACCAGACGGATTAGCATTGAAACTAAAAGAAATTCTAGATAAAATACGAGTGTTTGTATTAATCAAAACGTGTATCACTAAATAAATTAGTAAAATATTCATTAAATGATAAAAATTGGGTGTTGGTTTTATTGAAGTTAACAACATAAAACCATAAAATTCTGTAATAGAATATATATTAAAATCACAATGATTAATTATTTTATCAATATGTATATATATATATTGCGATAAAACTAATTTATAAAAATAAATAACATTTAAACATATGTTATTAATATTTAACATATGTCAGAAAAAAGTTCAGTTCAAACTAACAAAATACACCGTAATCAAATTATGGCAATTGGTAGTCAAATTCGTTTATCTGATTCAGATCCACATTCTGATTTAGATATGTATTCTTATAATTCATGCACAGATACTGACCCAGAAATTATCAAAAAATGTAACGGAATCGTTTTCAATAAAGAAAATATTGTAATAGATGGATTGCCATATATCAAAACATTTAACACCAATGACGATGACTTATTACCGTTCTTAGATTCAGTCGGAAAATATAGAACGTTTTTATCACATGAAGGTGTCTTGTTAAGAATTTTTTATTTTAAAGATAAGTGGTTTGTATCCACTAATAAAAAATTAAATGCATTTCGAAGTAAGTGGTCTAGTAAAGATTCATATGGTAATATTTTAAAAAATTCAATTAATTATCTATATTCACAAGAAAATTCAGATGTACACAATTTGTTAAAAGATATGGATGTATATAGTCCATATAATTCTTTTTTAAGTACGTTAAATAAAGAACATGTTTATTTATTGTTATTAAATAATACGTACGAAAATAGGATTGTTTGTAATGCTCCTGAATTCCCGTCTGTTTTTCACATTGGAACGTTTATCGATAAAAAATTAGATCTTGATCATAATATTTCACTACCAAAACTACAAGAAAAACAATTTGAATCAAATGAAGATGTAGTTCATTTTGTAGATGACATTTCCGTTCAAGATGACCCGGGTGTTTACGTTTTTGATAAAAACAACACACCCTATCAAATTTGCAAAGATGAATATTCTAAACTACATTCAGTTCGTGGGAACGAACCAAGTATTAAATTCAGATACTTACAAGTCAGAATGAATAGAGAACAGGTTGATATGCTTTATTATCTATATCCAAAATTTGCAGATCAATTTGATAACTATGAAAACATTTTATATGAGTGTGCGAAGCAAATTAATTACAATTATATCAAAAGATTTATCAAAAAGAAATATATTACAGTTCCTCGAGAAGATTATCAAATTATGAAAAAATGTCATCAATGGCATCTTCAAGACCGTGAACGTAATCGTATTTCCCTAACAAAGATTATTGAAGTGATGAATGAAGAAAGTGCGACAGTATTGAACCGTATTATTCGTAAACACAAAAGCGAACGAGAAACACAACAAACTAGACAGCAAATTCGTTTGTTAAATCCACGTGCTAAGAGTTATGGTACACCTCAAATACAACCATTAGTCTTGGATCTAATTAATAAAGTAGATTCACTTAAAATTTAAATGTTAAATATCATTTAAATTTCTATTTCATAGGATATTTCAATGTACTATAAGCTATAGTAATATCTTTTGGTTGAACTGTTGTTCGATCACCATTAATAGCAATTTTATTTGCATAATAAAGTAATTCAATCAAAAAATGTTCAATAGCAAACTGTATAATATTTAATGCATTTTTATTATAAACAAGATCTGTCCTGTAATCAATTCCTATTTCTTTAATCAAACGAACAAACGGTGCATGGGAAATATGTAAACAATCAGATTGTTTTTGTAAATATTTAATTTCTCTTATAGCATTATTTCGTTTAACCTTTTTAACTTGACCACATGGTTTTACTTTTCCTTTATGCATTGTAAATAAATGGAGATAAGATATATCATCTAACGCATATTCTACATCTGACGCATATACTGTTTTCCGACGTACATATTCTGTGTATAGAATAGATTGTTTCATTAATCGGTGTAGTGTTGCGTTTAGTATTCCTCTAATATCATCATATGATGATGCACTTAATCGATTAATACTAGCAACTTGAGATAAGCGTTTAATAGCTGGATTTGTTATTTGTTCAATTGCAGATTTTTTAGCTGGCATTTTATTTATTTATTATATTTTAAAATAAAAATTAATTTTTATTTTAAAATATAATAAATAAATAAAATGCCAAAACCAATTCAATTTGATATTTATATCCGTAAAGTAGGTAGACAAGTTCATCGAGATACAAACATTTCCAATGATTTTTTAAATCAAACAAACCGAATTATTGTTCGATTAGGTGAAAAGATAGCTGAAAAAGCATTTCAATTAACTGAAAAAGAAAATCGTAAAACGATTGGTTCTCGTGAAATTCAATCGGCTACTCGATTAACTATTCCAGGTGAACTAACTAAACATGCAGTTTCGGAAGGTACAAAGGCTGTGACGAAATACGGTTCTGCTGATAGAGGTAATAAAAGAAAACGAAAATCTAACAGTAAAAAAGCTGAATTACAATTTTCAGTGTCAAGATGTAAACAGTTTTTAAAAAAATATAACAAAAAGATAGGGTCATTAGCACCTGTGTATTTAGCAGCAGTCTTAGAATATATTACAGCTGAATTACTTGAACTCAGTGGTAACGTATCTCATGACCACAGAAGACAGACAATGAAAATACGTGATCTATATCTAGCAATTGAAAATGATAATGAACTAAATGATATGATGCATCGTTTGAATATGGGTATTACTGGTGGTGGAAATACAGTACAAGTGGAAGATGCAGTTATTAAAGCATATAAAAATTCCAAAAAGAAGAAACCTAAAAAGAAAAGTAAATAATTAATTTTTTATAATAAATGGATGATATTTATAAAAAATTAAATAGTATGGATAAAAAATCAATTCAACAAGTATATTGTAAGATAAAGAAAGTAAAAAAGACATCTCTAGATAAAAAAAAAATTGTTAATGAACTACTAAAACCTCTCAAAAAAAAATATAAAATGATGAGAGGTCATCGAAGAGGAGAAGGATCATCTACAGTAGTTTTACAACATAAAAATGATGTTGAAAATGACGCCGAAGACGATGATTACGATGAACCTTTTAAAGAACCGATTGTTCCACAGGTATTATCTTCACCATGGGATATATATGTTAAAAATGTAGGTGAAGTAAAATACTTTGTAGCTGTATCTAAACCCAATCAAAGAGATGGTCACCCCATTAGTAACATTGTTGTTGGAGTCTTTTATAATGGAAAAATATTCTTACATAAAAAATACAATGTTTGTAAATACAAAGGGTTTTCAACTGTAATTACTCCATTAACGTATCCAAAAACAGGAGTATTAGTTAAAAATGGGTTTACTTATTCTGGTAATTTTGTTAAAGATAGAATCAGTTCTATATTTGCTAGTTTTGGTATAGAGATGCAACATAATGAATTACAAGATAAAATATCAGCATCTGAATTTAAAGATATTGTTTATACTTTACATGATTATATTAAAACAAGTATATATGCTACACCATTGGACATATGTGATATACATAAATCTAAAAATTGTCTTCGAAAATGTGGAAAATTTAAACATTGTGATGAAAAGAAAGCACGTGAAAAAGGAGTTGATTATTATTATACTCATGAAGCATGTTTTATATACAATTGGGGAACTCCTCCTTATACATATGAATTATTGTTACGAAAATATCGAAATAGTTTTGTACAAGTATATCCTTATGAAACAGAAAATAAATTTTTAGATGTTGGATATTCTTTAAAAAATTAAATATTTATTATAATTAAATGAATGATACAACACAAGTCATTAAAGAATATGAAAAAGTACCAAATATCGAACAATTATTAAGAGATTGTCAACAGGAAGTTAAAATGTTAGAAATAATTTTAGAAGAATCTAAACGAAGATACAACGACTTAAAAAATTCATATCAAACAGAATCTATATTGACAAGTATCTACAATTGGGTTTGTTACCAAATTAAATATTCTTTTTTGGATTAAATTTTAAATCTCAATATTATAAATATTGAGATCCTACCACGTTTTTTCAAACGCCGCTAGATTAGAAACATCCGGGCAACCTGAATCGAACAGGTGACCAATTGATCTACAGTCAATCGCTCTACCAACTGAGCTATACCCGGTAAGATCTATATAATTGTTTTTACTTTTTAAATATATTTAAATATCATCAATGTTAATATTTACTTCTTGTTGTGTTTCAAAATCAATTCCATTATCTTCTTCTTCAATAGTTTGGTCAACAATTTCATTCAGTTTTTTTAAACGTTTTACTTCATCATCTGATAAAATTTCGATAATATCGCATTTTTCATCTTGATATTCTCTAAAAGCAACTATAACATATTTTCCAGCACTAATCCAACTACTTTTTCGTTTTCTGATTTTACCTCTTATTCGACCAATCCTATCAGATCCATCTTGACATTCAATTTTCATTCTACGATCACCTAATGACGCAGTTACTAAACCATATGTTTGACCTAAATCAGCAATAGGTAATGGTCTAGTTTGTTTTATTGTTTTATTTCTATTTCCTTTTTTTTTCTTTGGCATACTGTTTTTATTTAATTAAAAATAAAAAAATAATTTTCATTTTTAATTTAAATTTAAAGTTTATTAACAAATAATATAAAATGCCAACACTTTTTAAAGCAAAATCAAATGAAGGCTATATTATAAAAATTTTAGCTGAACTATTTCAACACAACATCCAAACAGCATGTTTTGTGGTATCTAAAAAAGGAATTACTCTTCGTATGATGGATACTTATCCAAAGGTATTGTTTGATATGGAACTATTAGCCGAAAATTTTACTAGTTATAAATATAAATCAGATAAAGAAGAAATGTTTTGGGGAATCAACTTGAATCATTTTCATAAAATGTTGAAATCAACAAAGAAAAAAGATTCAATTGTTATTTTTGTCAAATCAGAGCAACCTAATGACTTAGGAATCCAAATTATACCAAAAGAAAACAATCGTATAACAACATCTTATGTCAAAATTCAATCAATGCAAAATGTAAATATTCCTTTACCAACTGGATACTATAATCCAGTGATAGTCCCTTCAAATGATTATCAAAAAATGTGTAAGGATATGAATAATATTGCATCTATTATGAATATTCGTGCCAAAAATAATAACATTACTTTTTATTGTAATGCTGGTGATGTGTATTCGAGAGAAGTTGCTTTTGGAGATGTCGATGATGATAGCGATGAAGAAGATGAACAAAGTATGTATAATTATAGTTTTGACACAGAACAAATGTGTCGTTTAGTTAAAATAGCAGGATTATCGAATCGAATGCAAGTATATACATGTGAAAATTTACCACTTTTTTTCAAATCTAGAATAGGAACGTTAGGGACCTTAGGGATATATGTAAAAAGTAATGAGCTACTTGAAAAAGAAGAACTTGGTGATATTTAAAATAAATAAAATATTTATTTTAAATAAATGACAACGAATAATCATATACAACGACCAATACGTAATTGTAGAAAAAAATGGTATATATATTTTTATACTAATAATCAAAAATCGTGCATTTCTTTGTACAATTTTGATATAAAAAATCCACTTTCCATACTTGGTAAATTACAATATTCGTCTCAAGTTGTAATAGATAAAGGTATTTTTAATGTATTTATTCATTTTCCTATTAAAAAAAAAATTGAATTTCAGATTAAATGCAGAAACACTACTAAAAATAAATTAGTTCAATTAATACAAAATATATATCGATATATTTATGATGTAGAAGAAGTAACTGCAACTCCGACAGATTATATTTACTATAAAAAATGTGAGAAATGTCACAATATTCAGTCTAGTTTTAATAAAGTACATTTAAAAACACCTACTAGTTGTGTGATATGTCTAAACGAAATGAATCATAATGTTATTATGTTAAAATGTAATCATATATTTCATTCAAAATGTATTTTAGATTGGAATGTATATGGAAATGGTAAAACATGCCCAATTTGTAGAAAAAATATATTTACATGCCAATATTGTAACGGGTCACAACAAATTAAAAAAAATGGATCGAGTGTTATTGTTCCAGTAGAACATCGAGAAAATCCTGATATTAGAAATGACACAAATGGTTTGTTTGAAATTTATCAATATGATTTAGAAAAATTATTGTTAAATTCTATATATCTAGATAGAACTAATTCTAAAATTGATATTAATATAAGTGTTTAAAAAATAAAAAAAAAATATTTTTTATTTAATAAAACAATGTATTCGTCAACAGATTCCGAACATGTAAATGGAAATTCTAATTCACATTTTTCAGTTTATAAAAGTTTAAATCATTATAATCAAGTTAAACCAGGTGATGTTAACGGTCCTAAAATTCCATGTCGTATACCATCAATGTCTACGCAAATTGTACCGCAATATCACAATCAAATGGGATATCATGCTTTGACCCATAATATGGCTCCAGAACAAATGAACACTGGGCATTACACTGTTAGAAGTGCTTATCCTAATTACTTAGCAAAATGTGATACCTTTCAAGCTCGTGGGTGTGATAAAATGATCCCTCAAATGAAAAAAATGTCAATGCAACCAGGTATGGAAGTTGATACTGAAATCATGATGCGACCAGGTATGGTAGTAGATACTGAAATCATGATGGACATGGGTATGACTGGTATGACTGGTATGACTGGACCTGTCGAAGGTTACAGTAGTTGTGGAACTAAATTAAATAAAAATAGTCGCCGTTACATGTAAATAAATTATTATTAATAATTTATTTATTTTTTATAATTTATCAAGTAATTTTTTCCAATCAATTCTAATTACTTCTGGACGAAATCTATCTAAAGCTTGCCTTGCCTTTTCAGACATCTCACGTCTCTTTTGTGGAGAAGTGCTCCAAAATTTTTCGAGTGCACTAGAAAAACTTCTAACATCTTTGTTCAACGATTTTTTATCGACATCATATGTATATAAACAGTCTTTATATTCTCCCATTATTTCACTAGGTCCATCTAGATTCATAGAAATACATGGAATTCGTCGATCGATTGCTTCACATATAGTATATCCAAATGGTTCGTAAATACCAGTAATACAAACCGAACCAACATTTCGGTAAAATTCTTCTTTTTTTTTAGAATCCGTTGTGAATGGGATAATATTTAACTGTTCTGAGTATTTTTTAGATAATAAATCCCAATATTTATTGTCGTACTTATAATCAACTCCCATATTATAAACTTTTACATCTTTTTTTCCAGATTGAATGACAGACAAAATAGGTATTTCAGGTCTCTTTCTTGGAACGTGTCTTCCAATATATCCGGTATTGTTGTTTTCATAATCGAAATAAGTTGTTTTATGGTCAAATTTAGGTTTATAACTATTGTAAATAACAACTGGTACAGCACCGTATTTTCCATATCCAAATCTATTGTAATATTTTTTTTCTGCTTTCGAAATGAGTATAACATAATCTGAATTTTGAAATACAATTTCTTGTTCGAAAAAATTATTAGTATACACCGAACCTAAATTAGTAATATGCTCCATCTTAATTAATGAATGACACACAGATATTAAAGGCATTTCTGAATACGTCCGTTTTATGCTTCTGATTATATCTAAATTAACCCATATATTATTAATACAAATATCAATATCTCTAAACGTATTTTCTATATCTTTTTCATCATTTACAATTCGTATATTCTTGTATTTCAAAAAAAATGAGGGATGAGGGGGATCATTGCTAGCTAGGTAAATAGGTATTACATCGTAATCTTCATCTTCTCGAAACATTTCCATAAAATTTAAAATCCAAGTGGCAACACCACCATATACAATTGGTGGAATTTCATTGGTAAATAATCCTATTTTTATTTTTTTATTTCTGTTTAAAACACACTTCTTTTTTTTGTTGTCACTTTTATTTCTTCGGTTTATTCGATTTTTTACCATTGTATATGTATTATAAATCAAATACAATACAACTAGTAATAAAAAATCATCAACGTAAATTTCGTTTTCCATGTTTTGTTGTTTCGAAAATAAAAAAACAAAACTCATTTTTAAATTGAAAGATACAATTCTGAATAATTCCACGTTAATTTTTTTGCTGATAACTGAAAATCATTATCAATATCATATTGTTCCGATAGATCTAAGTTCGCATCAATTGATAATATTTTATTTAAAATGGTATCCCTTTCCTCAGTATTGATATCTAAATATTTCCAAAATTGAACTAATCCAAGAGAACATATAATCCATGTGTGACCATTATAATAATTATCTCTAAAATATCTTCCTATCATGTAGTGAGAATCTGATATATATTTTTCTTGAAAATATTTTACCAAATTTGTAGCATTTTTTAAAGCGTGTTTTATCGGAACTTCCTTTATAATGTCTTTGTCAAATGAAATATGAGAATAAGCTAATAAAATAGATGCATCATCAAACTTATAAATGTTTCCATGTTCATCAAACGATGAAATAATACCATTATCAGAAATATGATGTTTTAAGTGATCTAGTAAATGATTGTATTTATCTTTTATTTCAAAATCTAATAATTGAACATTCATTGAGATATACTCTTTTAAACATTTCAACTGTACCATTCTAGTATAAAAATGCCACCCTTGAATTTCTTCCCATAAATCAAAAGATATTTCGTCGTATTTCATTGAAATATATTCAATGTCTTTTTGAATCATAGGATAAATCGTTTTAGTTGTGATTTCTGGATATTTATCTTTTATTATATTTACAATTCGTATTAAATTAATACATCTTAATGCTGGACCGTCATTTTGAGGACGTCCCCATGGATCATTAAAGGGTGTTCCATTTATTTTTATTTTGGGTTCTCCTAAACCAGTTAAAGTATTCAAGCTTTGTATTTGACTTTCAGCTTCAATGTAATTTAAAATATGAATAAAGTATTTCTCTTCTTTAGTTTTTTGATATAAATCAATAAAAACTCGTATAGATAATGCAGCATCTCGAATCCAATGATATTGATATGGTGGATTGGTAGATGGAGACGCAATTGTTATACCTGGTTTTGTTGTAAAATACACATTGTCTAACATTTTAGACACAATTTTGTTTTCTAAATATTTTTTATTCATTTATTAATTACAATTTAAAATATTAAAAATATATTTTAAAATGGAAGATAATACATTGATAGTGTTTAACTCAATCACAAAATTTGTACATTCTCTAAACGAATGTTTTGGTGAAAAACAACGTTCTTTACAACTATATTCTCGTCTTATTACAAAAACAACTATTATACATGAAGGACCAATTAAAAAACACATTACAGCTTTTCAAAGTTTTTGTGAAAATAACAAAGAGGCAATATATGAAAAAGATGAAACTAAATTTACTCAAACAAATATTTCTTATTCAGAAAGAGTTTTCATAAATATGTCAGACATTTTTGGAAATGCATCACAAAATGAAAAAGAAACCATTTGGAAACATCTATTGTTATTAATGGTTCGTTTTGATCCATCCGGTAGAGCAAAAAAGATATTAAAAGAAAGTCTTAAAAAAAGTCAAAAAAGTAATGAAAATGAAGAAAATTTCTTAAATAATATCATTAACAAAGTAGAACAAAATGTATCCCCCAGTGATAATCCAATGCAAGCAGTATCAAGTGTGATGTCTTCTGGTTTATTTACTGATCTAATTGGTAGTATGACAAGTGGATTGAATAATGGAGAACTTGATTTAAGTAATTTAATGGGAACTGTAAACGGGATGGTAAAAAATATTGCTGAAAAATCTGATATGCCTCCTGAAATGGCTGGAATGATGAGTCAAATGACTGGAATGATGAACAAACT
>Ga0233432_10003057_pt1 | contig 15325 bp, 10 predicted proteins | sample SI_122_August201_6_FD_179870 | JGI IMG/M metagenome (GOLD analysis project Ga0233432, IMG submission 179870) | Seawater microbial communities from Saanich Inlet, British Columbia, Canada - SI_122_August2016_10_MG | ecosystem: Environmental > Aquatic > Marine > Inlet | place: Canada: British...
CTTCGAGTCGGCGTTTCAGTCTTCGCACCTTTTCAGCGACTTTGACTTCAAACAGTCGGGTCAGTTCTCCCAGCGGCAAATTGGAGGGACCGTCGGGAGCAAACAATACCATGCGAAGGGAATCTTTAGTTGGATCCTGAAAGCCTGTAGCCTCGGGCTTTTCCTTGAGGAGATCTTCCCATTGCCGGTCAATTGAGATGAATACCCGGCCATAAGCCTTGGCCAGCGCTTCCAGTGTCGGGGGTTTATCCTTCTTGATCTGTTCAGCCACCATGGGGTTTATTTTGCTGGGGTCTTCGAGAATGGCTTTCCAGTCCACAGTCTGATTTCCATCAATCAGCTTTAGCTGGCTGCTGGCCCGTATCCATGGCTTAAAAACGGGGTTTTGCGTTTTTTTCCATCGCTCGATTGCTTTGCTCCAGCGAAAAACGGTTGCGGGGTCCAGCTTTCTTTTTCTGGCCAATGCTTCTTTCTGCGTTCGATCCTCAATAGCCGTAATGCCATGAGCTGTCATCAGGTAATCTGATGCACGATCTCGCAACGATTTAAGGGCGTCTTGCTGAGCCTCATGCAGATAACTTGCGTGAGCTTCAGATCGTTTCTGTTTTTCATGTTGGTATTCAGCAAACGCAGGGTGTGGTTCTCCTCCGAGTAATGGTTTTTCGCTTGGCTCACGGGTACTCGCAAAGACGCCATACAAGGAGTAATAATCTTCAGTTGGAATAGGGTCGTATTTGTGGGCATGACAACGTGCACAGGTGACGGTCAATCCCATGAATCCTCGAGAGACCACGTCGATTCGGTCGTCGATGATATCGTGTTGATTATTCAGAAAGCGTCTTCCCAATGTCAGATAGCCCAGAGCGGCCAAGGGTCGTTTGTCTTGACCTAAATCCATCAGGTCAGCTGCCAGTTGTTCTTTGATGAAGCGGTCATAGGGTAGATCTTCATTAAAGCTCCTTACCAGATAATCACGATAGGTGTAGGCGAAAGGGTAGCTCCTGTCCGATTGGAACACATATCCTTTTGTATCGGAATAACGTGATACATCCATCCAGTGCCTTGCCCAGCGTTCGCCGTAATGAGGTGAGCTGAGTAACTGTTCCACGACTTTCTCGTGGGCCTCGGACGATTGATCCCGTTCGAATGTCTGAATTTCTTCCATGGATGGAGGAAGGCCCGTCAAATTGTAATGGACACGACGTATCCATGTGCGTTTGTCGGCTTCTCTGCTGGGGGTCATGTCATTGCCTTCCAGATTGGATAGAACAAATCTATCCAAATGGCGCAAGGGCCACTGCTTATTTCTAACAGGAGGCAGGGCAGGGGATTTCACTGGTTCAAAGGCCCAGTGCGTTTCTGCTTTTTGTTCAATCAGTGAATGACCTTCGGCGCTGTCTCTGGGGTCTGGAGCACCTATCCTGACCCATTCCTCAAAATAGGCAATCGTCTGTGCGTTCAATTGGGGAGCCTTGGGAGGCATCGTCAGTTCCGGATCGAGGTGGCTGATGGCTTGAATGAGTAAACTGTTCTCCGGTGATCCTTTGATCAATATCGCGCCTGATTGCCCTCCCTCCTCGATGGCAGGGCGCGAATCCAAATTAAGTCCGCCCTTGCTTTTACCTGATTGATCCGAATGGCATTCATAGCACGACTCGACAAGCACAGGCCTGATGTGGTTTTCGAAGAAGGTGATCCCTGCTTCGTTATCCAATGCAGCTTTTGCATCACCACTGAATCCTGCAATTCCAATCAAGCAGAAGAACCATTGCCAGTTCCTCTCACAGAAATATGATTTCAGTGCATCACGCATGATCTCACTTTATACCAAATGGCACTGGAAACAATCCCTCTTCGCGAACGAAGATGCGGAGAAACAGCCCTACGAGGCTATTGCAGTTGATTGGACGCGACCGGCACACAACCGGAAATGTTCGCTCCGTGTTTAATTTGCCTCTAGTAATGCTTTGCCGCTCTGTCAGACATTCCTCATCAATAGGTGTTATTCATGCCCGGCAAGCCATCCAGGCTGGTAAGGTTTTGACAGCGCTGGTAATCCTTGATGCCATTGGTCCCCTTCTTGGCGGCCCATTTGACAAGTCCATCGCGATCACGTTTGAAGTCGTAAAGAGGTACTGAGTATCCGCAGGAATCGCCAATTCGAGTTAAATTCACAACGACAATGGATCGAGCGCCTGTCAGTTCATTGAACTGAACTGACAATCGTTCGAATTCCAGTGATCCGGTTTCGTGGGCCCTTGCGTGACCATGGAAACGGAATATTTTTGGAGGGCCCTTGAACGCGCACATCATGATGACAATCCTATTATTCTCTTTGATGTGAGCTAAAGTTTCGACACCACTTCCCGTATAATCCAGATAAGCTACCTGTTTGGGTCCCAGCACTCGAAAACTGTCCATGCCTTTGGGTGAACAGTTGACTAAACCTTCGCCGGATAAAGGAGCGGTGGCGACAAAAAATATATTCTGCTCCAAAATCCACTCTTTGATTCTATCATCAATGCATTCAAATTCCTTTGCCATGGCTTCCCCATTTTGAAGGGGCATGGACCGTTCTTTCAATGACGGACTTCATACTTTATAAATAGAGACTTCTGGGGTTTATTTTGTATTGATTGCTTGATCATCATTGCGAATCAAAAAGGATGATTTTGCCCCACGTTATGAGATCGCGCGTCCAAGATCATCCCTTGTCGGGTAAACAGCTGTCTTTGTTGCCGTTCCTCCTGGTCACATTGATTTGCCAATACACAGGTATAAGCGAAAACAATCCGCAGGATGCGGGAGATCAGGTGGCACGGCATATCGAATCGTTTCTGGACAATGCGCATTTTGAATTCCTGAAAGATCGAAATATCCCTGCCTTCAAGAGCCACCATTCGGCACGAGAGATTTTTCTTCAAATGTCCGAAAGAGGGCAAAGTCTGGATGCCAGCATGTTGGGTGGATTGTTTCGTGACCGAGCTTAGAAGGAAGAGTTGATTTTAAATACGGCAGCGTGAATGAGAACACAGCACGTGGCAAGTTTGCCCCAGTCACCAATGTTCGGGCAAAGATGAGCTATGAGATGATGCGTGCAGGGCTGTCCTGCGTTTTTTTAATCGAATCCAGAGATCTGCGGCGTTTTGACTCCCACAACTCGAGGAAGAATTTATAGAAAAATAAAGGCAGCACCCCTGTTGGCAATAAAGATCAGATGACGGTGAAGGAAGAGGACCTATGGGATCCATTGCATGCATTTGTGAATCGATTGAAAAAAACCGAATACAAGGATACCGGTCAATCACTCCATGACCGTAAGAACATCGTGATAATTCTGAATGTGGACGCTCCTTACACGGGAATGTAAAGGGGCTCATCGACATGGATACGGCGACAAAGAACAGGATCGGAAAATTGGAGGACAAGATATTTCTGCCCATTGGAAAGTGACCTCATGTGCCTTCCTGGGCGGGCAAGTCCAAGGGGATCGCCAGTATGGGTCCGTTGGAGAAAAGACCTGAATGGCCATTCCAATTCTTCCAGACGGTGAAATGGAACCTAATTTCGATCCTGTTACTGGAAAGCTCAAAGAAGGCCGTCAAAACATCCCAAGTCCTTTATTCCAAACCATGGAGATGTGTATGCCACGGCACTCGAATTGACAGGCATTCAATCCTCGGGCTAAGGACGTAACGAACGCTCTCCCATTAAATTCGTTCTAAAATCATGATGAGGATAAGCGGGCAGTTTTGATCTAAACGCATCCTTTACTCGTGCCATGATGATTAGCCTTTGATTCCTTATTTTTCAGGATGTATAGTCACCACCGTATGGTGCATGTTTGTCTATCAATCAAGAGGTTTGGGATCAGTATAGCTGCTGGTCTGTGTATCGGCGTATTCGGTGCGGAGCTTGGTAATCCGGTTTCTGACCCTGTCCGCGTGAAATCGGCTTCCGACGAAGCCCGTTTGGCCATGAAAGGCTTTTCTCTGCCTGATGGTTATCAGGTCGAGCTTACTGCAGCCGAGCCTCACCTTGCCAATCCCGTTGCCTTTCACATTGATGAGCGCGGTCGTTTTTTTGTGGTGGAAACCTTCCGCCATGGTCAGGGAGTGCTGGATATTCGAGGCCGAAGGGGATGGCCCAACCAGGATTTCATCGACGGCCTCACCGAAGAAAGATTGGAAACGTTGTCCGATGAACTCCTTGATGCTGATCTTTCTTCACGAACGGTGGATGACCGCATCGCGATGTTGCGATATTACATGGGTGACAAAGCGGAGCGTGAGTTGGCATCAGAGACAGATCAGGTGCGGTTGGTCGAAGATCGCGATGGAGACGGAGTGGCGGATCATTCCTCAATCTTTGCCGATGGCTTCAACCAGATTGCTGATGGGCTTGCATCCGGTGTGCTGTCGCGCAACGGCAAGGTTTATTTTACGAATATTCCCGACCTTTGGTTGCTGGAAGATGAAGATGGCGATGGCATTGCCGAGAAGCGCGAATCCTTGCATTACGGTTTCGGAGTGCGTGTAGGTTTTCTTGGGCATGATCTGCATGGTTTGAAAATAGGTCCCGACGGAAAACTTTACTTCTCCATTGGAGATCGTGGTTCGCACGTCAAGACCAAGGACGGCCGTGTGGTAGGCATGGCGGACACTGGAACTGTTTTCCGCTGTAACTTGGACGGTAGCGATCTGGAAGTATTTGCATATGGGTTGCGCAATCCCCAGGAGCTTGCCTTTGACGCCTACGGCAATTTATTTACAGGGGACAACAATTCTGACGGAGGGGATCAAGCGCGTTGGGTTTATGTCGTGGAAGGTGGAGACAGTGGATGGCGGATTGGTTATCAATTCTTGAATAAGCCCGTTCCGCGTGGTCCCTGGAATGCCGAAAAACTCTGGCATCCACAATGGGAAGGGCAGGCCGCTTATCTGGTGCCGCCTATTGCCAATATTGGAAATGGTCCTTCTGGTTTGACCTATCATCCGGGAACCGGCTTTTCAGATGCTCTTAAAGACCATTTCTTTTTGGTGGACTTCAAAGGCTCTCCTGCGAACAGCGGCATTCATACCATCAAAATGAGTCCGAAGGGAGCGACCTTTGAAATTGAAAAGCTTGATTCCATAATTTGGAATGTCCTTGCTACGGATGCAGATTTCGGTGTCGATGGTGGTTTATATTTGACTGACTGGGTTGAGGGCTGGGCGGTCACGGGCAAAGGCCGTATTTACCGTATTCTCGAGGATGAAGTTACGGACGCTGATCTGGTTACAGAAACCAAAGCACTACTTGCAGATGGGATGACTCACCGTAGTTCAAGAGCGTTAGCCAAGCTTCTTGAGCACCCAGACATGCGTGTTCGCCAGGAAGCACAATTTGAATTAGCAAACCGCGGAGCTGGCTCAATCGAGCATTTTGAGGGCGTTCTGGAATATGGGGATTCATTATTTGCAAAACTTCACGCCATATGGGGATTGGGCCAGATCATTCCCACATATCCAAACGCCGTTGGGCCTGTGCTTGATGCCCTTTTTGCGACTGAGGATGAAGTCCGCGGTCAAGCTGCCAAAGTGGCGGGTAATCACCGCATCGAATCTGCTTTTGGAAGGCTGGCTGCGCTTTGTGCCGACGATACCAATGCACGCGTTCGCTTCTTTGCTGCCAAATCTTTAGGGAAATATGGCAGGCGCGAGTCGATTCCACCCTTGGTTGCCATGCTTGAGGCCAACAATGATGAAGATCCGTATCTCAGGCATGCTGGCGTGATGGGGCTTGCAGGGGTGCAGGACTTTCGGTGGTTGAATGATATTGTTTCGCATCCCTCACCAGCGGTTCGCATGGGAGCTTTACTGGCTATGCGCCGACTCGAGCGCCCGGAAATTGCTCAGTTTCTCCATGATGAGGATTCCTTGCTTGTGACTGAAGCCGCACGTGCGATCAACGATGTTCCTATACAGGCAGCTACACGAGATCTGGCAAACTTGACAGATGACAAGAATCTCAGTGAGCCTGCATGGCGTCGTGTGGTAAATGCCAATTTCCGGCTTGGTCGAGAGGAATATGCACAGCAGTTGGGTGCCATTGCAGTGAATGAATCCATCGAGGCGAATATCCGTGTCGAAGCGTTGCAGGCCCTGGCTGATTGGGGGAGCCCTTCAGGACGTGATCGAGTGACCGGCATCTGGAGCCCGCTTGCGGGATATCGCTCGATCGAAGATGCTCGCCGAGCCGTTCAATCGGCGATGCCTCAACTGGCCGATCACCGTTTTCAGAACTTGACTAGTGCCCTTATAGATGCCGTGCAGGCCGTCAAGCTTGAAACAGCTTCTGCCTGGTTGTTGGGTACCTTGCGCAATGATGAATTGAGTGATTCGACGCGATCGGATGCATTGGAAGCACTGGCTCAACTGGCAGAATCGGCACTGGTGAATGAAGCGGTTCAGTTCGCGCTGGAAAAAGGCTCCAAAAAACTGCAGCGGGAAGCGCTCCGCTGGCAGGCTCAGTCGGCTGACAGCCTTCAGGCGATCAAATTCGCCTTGGAAGGTGAAGATATTCAGGGACAGCAAGCGGCCATTGCTTCTCTGGCTCGTGACACGACACAGGAAGCCATGGATTTGACGGGCAAACTCATGACTCAACTTGTATCAGAAGAGTTGAGTGGCGCGTTGAGTCTGGATGTGATTGAACTAGTAGAAGAAAGAGGAACCCCGGCTATTCAAAAAATGGCATTGGATTACAAAGCGAATCTTGCCGTGAAATCACCTTTCAAGGAGTTTGCTTTGACGCTCAAGGGAGGCGATGTTGAAGCAGGCAAACGGATCTTTTTTGAGCGAGAGGAAGTAGCCTGTTTGAGATGCCACAAAATTGAAGGCAACGGTGGCGAAGTCGGTCCTGTTCTGGACGGTTTGGCTTCCCGCCAAAACATGGACTACATTTTGGAATCCATTATCTATCCCAACAATTCCATTGCTGAGGGGTATGAAAGTGTCCTGATTGAAACCAAGGATGACAACTATTTCGCGGGTCTGATCAAAGAGGAAAACGAAGAAAAAATTGTGTTGAACTCGCCTGAAGACGGGATCATTACAATCGATGCGGACAATATCAATTCGCGTGAAAAAGGCTTGTCGGGTATGCCCGAAGGTCTCTATCTGATGCTTTCAAAACGTGAGATCAGAGATCTGATAGCCTATCTCGGCAGCCTCAAGTGAGGCAGAATTGCATTGCCTATCGCCTACATATCTGGCACTGGTCTCACTATGAAGCTTCAACCTCTGTCCTTCATGAAAATATCGCTGGTATTTTCAATGCTCATCGCTTTGTCGGCAGCGCGTGCCAATGACGCAGCGTCGCCCACATTGCTGGGCTCCTGGCATTACCAAGGTGCTGCCATCATTCGATCAGAAGAAGGTGGGGACGCATTGAAAAGAATCCTTTCAGCAAAAGAAACAGCCCCGGTTCGGGACCTGGTCATCGCCAAGTTGGCCGGTGCGCCAGATCAACTGTTTTACGGCTTGGGTGCTCAGGCGCTTGACACGCGCGTGAAGCTACTTTCGCCGATCATTTCCGATATGATCGAGCATGTTTCCTACGGGGAGATTCATGCAACAGCTGCCAGTTCGATCAATGTATCATTGGCTATAAAACTGCCTGCAGATCGCCAATCCAATTGGAATATTAATCTTCGGCGATATGTTGCCAGTCTTGGGTGGGAATTAAGCCCTCCCTTGAGTCAGGGATTGACTTCGGAATGGGATGCAACCTCACAGAATTCAGGCTTCTTGATGCGTTATATCAAGAAAGACGACTGGCTCTTGATCAGTGTGGGATCTGATGCACTTACTCAGATTCTTGAGTGGAGCCGGGATTTCAATAATGGAGCCGTATTTCACTCGCTCCAAGCCACAGACAGTTGGTTGTCGCTTGATGCCAAGTTAGACACTCTATCCCAATTGTTCGGAGGAAATACTCAAAAAAGTCTCAAATCGATTACTTTGAAGTCTATTGGTGATGGTGAATATCTGAGGTCTGGGGGGCATATTCAGTTTTCTCAAGCCATGGATGATTCTATTTCCGACTGGATGATCCCAACAAATCGGATTCAGGAGCCGGTCGTGAGTTTTTCGGCGCAGCGCAATTTACAGCCGCTGCTCACGCAAATACCAGGTATGAGGAAACTGTTCCCTCAAGGAGTTCCAAAACAATCAGTCGCCTGGTCTCGTCCCTCCAGAGTTCAAAATACGCGTGCTGCGCAAGACTCCGCACCCATGTATCTCACGTATGCTACCTGGCCCGTAGGTGGTAACGATAACGCAAAATCCGTTCAGTCGATTCAAGGCGGATTAGCTGATGTTTTGGGGACAAATCTCCTCAATAGCGGGCGCATGTTGCTCTCCAGTAATCAATTGTTAAATGCTTTAAGCCTCAAGATAAGGCCTGCTTTCATCCAGCCATTTGTGCAAGGAATCGAGTATGCCGGCGAAAATTACCATATGGCCGGCCTCACTTACATGATCTTGAATCGAACGAATCCCCCTCCGCCTTCGTTATTCGGTCAGATTACCAAACATCCTAGGCTGCGCTACTATCATTGGGAGAGGTCAGATGAAAAACTGTTTCAGTATCGGAATTTAATCAATCTGGTTGGATTCCTGTTCGGAAAAGGTCAACTCCTGCAGGATTCCCCATTATTTGCATGGACTCAATTTTTAGAGGAACAACTGGGAAACACAGTCACTCAGCTCCTTAGAAAAGAGGATGATATTTTGGAAATTCAGCGCAAATCTCAACTTGGCCTGAATGCCTTTGAAATTGCTCTATTGGCTCGATGGATCCATTCCGAATCGTTCCCTTGGATTGATTTGGAAGAAATAACTCACTGGGAGTTTCCCACTACCCCAAAACCCTCCCTGAAACAGCCATAAAACAATGCTCAAGTTAGGTGTCAATATTGATCACACAGCCACCCTGCGCGAAGCTCGCTATCGTGGGCAAGCAGGTGGAGAACCGGACCCGATTGAAGCTGCTTCAATGTGTATTGATGCAGGTTGTCACGGAATTACGGCTCATCTAAGAGAGGATCGGCGGCACATTCAGGACAACGATATTGATCGTTTGGTAAGTGTGCTCACTGTTCCTTTGAATTTTGAAATCGCGAATACCCCTGAAATGATTGCCAAAGCGCTCGCAATCAAGCCTGCTGCAGTGTGCATGGTGCCTGAAAAACGTGAAGAAGTCACGACTGAAGGGGGTCTTGATGTGGCATCGCAATTGGATGCAATTTCAAAATCGGTCTCTGAACTGCAGGGCAATGGGATCGAAGTCAGTTTGTTCATCGATCCCGATGAAGAGGTCATCCGAGCGTCTCATTTGACAGGAGCCAAGGCCATCGAGCTCCACACAGGAGCTTATGCTGAGGCCTTTTCTCAGGCTTCCGACAGAAAGAAGGAGTTGGAACGTCTATCGACCGCATCCAATCTAGCTCACAGTATGGGATTGAAAGTCAATGCGGGCCACGGTTTGAATTATACCAATCTTACTGGTTTGCTTGAAGTTCCCTGGCTGGAAGAATTGAACATAGGGCACAGTATTGTTGCACGTGCATTGACTGTTGGATTTGAAAGAGCCGTGCGGGAGATGTTGGAACTGATGGCTAATCCTGACTGAGAATTTGTTCATAAAAAAACCATGCTCGCTGGAGCATGGTTTTTTTGTCTAGTTTTTTATGAACAAACTACGGGCTTCCGTATGGTAGTGGTTGTCCGTCGCATCTAGCTGAAGTTCTCAGCTGCACCCAGATGGCGTCACGGCTTCCGGCCACGGCCATTCTAGAGACTGAGCCATTACGGGCTGGCAGATCGGTATTTGGATCAGTCCATTTCTTTATTTCACTGTGTCCGTCCAGGAATGCAAAATTAGCGGCTCTGTTATGGTAGGTAGCCGGCCAATCGATCCATTCCTGCCGGTTCATTCCCACCGCAAAACCGGCGTCATTGATACTGCGTTCGTCTTCGTCCAAAAACACCCACAGATTGGATGGACCAGGGCTTGTGGCATCGGATTCCTTGCCGTATGTTTTATAAGGCTTGCATGCACTATGTCCGTGAGCGTTGTCCAACCAAGGTCCATTCACTGCCTGTTTCTTCGATGTCGATATTGTTCCAACCGCTTGGCTCATCGCCCACGAGCGCACCCTCGGAACAACCTTACCACCCACTTTTACTGTGCTTCTGTCTGCGGGACACCTGAAGATCTGGTGTGATCCCACATAAGGCCCCAATTTGGATGTTCTTGGGTCCAGTAACATCTGAAAATTCGTGGCGTGTTGTTGGTTATTCATGCTACCAGCACACCAATTGTTCCCACTGGTATTGCCGTCGTCTGGATTTGGTGGCAGCCAATCTTCGTTGTCCGTAGCATAGATCTTGAACGCGAGCATCATTTGGCGTCCATTGTTCATGCATTTGATGCCTTGGGCCTTGGTCTTGGCCTTACTCAAAGCGGGCAGCAGCATGCCTGCGAGTATGGCAATAATCGCAATCACCACCAAAAGCTCGATCAAAGTGAATCCTTTCTTCAGGCGACCTTGATGCTGCTGATTTTTTGTTTTGATATTCATACGTGTTGATCTTGTCTCTATTAAGTAAAAACTAACCAATTTTTTAACTTTTGACTTTAACTTTTGTCAACCTTTAGATGAATCACACAGGAACGATAACTGTGCGTTTGTAGGCACAAACAGCCTGTAACTGAATACGCGCGCTATCTGCGGCATCCAGCTTATGAGTAACGACCTTTTTTGGTCGTATGAGATCTCTTGTCATACCAAAAAAGTGTTTTGGCGTATCTCCTTTTGTTGACCCTGGTCAAGGTTGCCTGAGATGGGTCGGGCCTTCTCATCGAATAACAAAGTCGGCACTTTCATTTTTACATGTATGGAGAGAATTGTTCTTTATTGCCGAATAAGTAGACACTGCTTCTTCCGAACGGCAAACTCCAAGTCTCCATAAGCGGAGTTCAAATTGTTCCATTCGTGAAACATGAGGCATCGACTCATTCATGGCCTGATGGTATCAAAATACACATACCTCGTAATCCTGGCTTTCCAGTGATCGGAATCTCATGGGTGGATTGAGACTTACGGAGGATTTGCCTAGAACGCCTATGGCTTCAAAATTCTAGAATTGTTGACACAAAGATTCTGTTTAGAAGATCTTGTGAGCAGTGCGATGCAGGAGGTATAAGGAATAAATAGTCTTTTTCGGTTTGCTGCAAACCGGATATTGTCAGGGCGAAGCCATAAGCTCATCCGTGCACCATTCCAACAAACATGGAAGCAAAACAAGAAAAAGCAATCCGTCAATTATTCGAAGCCAAATTGCTTCAAATAGTGCGTCGTTATGATGACGATGCACACGCCTTCGATATGTCGGCCTCGGTTTTCGATCACGCCCTTGGGATGGATTCCTTGGATCTGGCAGAAGTATTGTCGTGGATCGAACATCAATTTGGTGATTCACCTTTAGACGATCAGGGCCTGCAAATTGAGACCTGGAATGATTTAGTTCAGTGGGTCTTTAGCTGCCAGAAAGATCGTTCTGCTGTTTATTAAGGCTTAACAAGTAGAGAATTTTAATTAGCATTCGCAACAGATGCCAAAAAACCGGAAAAGAAGAGGGAAGTCCAGTGCTTGGAGACGCAAACTGCAGCAAAAAGCGGGACAATCAGCTTTGTTGTCCATCATGATCAACAAGCCAGGATTCCGTTACACTGTACTAAGCCTTATTTTTGCGTTTCTTTGTGCAGGGTTTTACATGGCCCCTCTTTGGAACATTGCCCCTGATGGCAGCGAGCTAAAGGTCAAGTCGAGTCTCTACAAAATCCGGGAAGTTAAGCAACTCAAGGCCAGAGCTGCCGCCGCAATGGATCAACAAAATTGGAGTGAAGCAGCCTATCAGTTGCGTGTGGCATTGTTGAAAAATAGTGTCGATCCGACTCTTTATCGTATGATGCTTACCAATAGCATGAGCATGGAGTCGTTGGATCCCTCGGATATCGGGGATCTGATCAAGCGCACCAAACAGCTTTTAGGCATTACCAGCAACAATCTTTCCGATCTTGACCTTGTCATTTCTTTCATGAATCGGCAAGGGCTGCATGAGCAGTTGATGGACACTTTACTTGCTTGTGAAAAACTTGCTCCCAATCAAGCTAAGAGGTTGCTGGAACTGCTTTTCGAATCTGGAAGTTATGGTAGTTTCCATCAAGTCAAAGAGCAATATGCTGCACAATTACATGAGGCATTTCCGGAGTTGAAGGCTTACGAATCCGCTTTGACTGTGTTGAATCAGGCCACATTTGATACGGCTCTGGAGGGTGTGCGATCCCTCAATTCAATGGCGGATGGAAGCGATGAAGTCAGTGCTATCTCACGCAAGCTTCTTTTGCAGATTTACAGGCATTTTGAATTATTGGATGGATATGATGCAGTATTCAGGGAGGTTAAGAAAAATCAAGAAGATCAACCCGTCCAGCATGCTGCATACTGGGAACTACTCATTGCAGCAAAGCAGCCCAAAAAGGCTATTTTCGAAGCCGCTCAATATTGGCCGCTTCTGGTAAATCGTCCAATCAACAGACTGAATGAAGTGCTCCAAATAGCTCATGCTTACCAACAGGTTGGCATACCAAAGAAATCATTTGAATTGCTAGATCAAACACAGTCACGATTTGAGGATGAAGCTGCTTATTGGGTAGGCTATGGAGACTTGTTGATTGAGACCGAAAACTGGATTGAAGCAACGGCGCTGGCTGTAAAGCTTCGTAGTCAAAAGGCAGGTGTTAAATTATTGAAACCTTACGCCTATTATCTGGAGGGGATCTCACAGGGTGAATTAAATCGACGACCCTCAGCTTCAAACGCATTCTCGGAACTCATCAAACTAAGCCCGCTCAAGGATAAAACAAATGTCTTAAATATGGTGAACGGAATGTTAAGCGTAGGGTTGGGAGCTGAAGCGCTGGAATTTCTTCAGCTGCATGATGCGTCATTGCAAGATCGTGTGTCATACTCGCTTCTGCTCTATCGTTCAGCTAAAGCGGCTGGTAACTCCACCGTACTGTCGGAAGCTGATCAGGCTTTGTTTGAGTTGCGTTCCGACATGCCTGATACAGATGTTCGCCGTCTTGAGACAGCTGTTCTCGTGCTTGATGATACCGTAAAGGCTCTGGAATCCTTCTTGGCGACTCGATCCGAAGCTGCAATGGACGACACGCATCGTCTGCTGGTAGCTTGTGCGTACATGCTGCAAGAGAATGATCAAAAGGCAGCCCAATGGCTTAAGACTATTGATAAAAATAAATTGAGGAATCGTGAATCTGCGATCTATGCTTTTGTAAATGTTGAATGGCTTGTTCGGAATGGTCGCAGTGAGGAAGCCAGAAAGCAACTTGTGCTTCTCAGTCGGCAGGATTTATTTCCGACTCAAGCCTTTCGGCTTGAAGCTCTAGAGTTGCAGATCACAACGCCTGATCCTTTACTTTTTGATCAATGATTTCCTGAAGTAAACCTTGAGCACGTTACTCAGGGGGACCGAAAAGCCTGCACATGTTTTTCCGGTTTCCAAGACAAAGAGGACATCATCAGTCGCATCAATCACATTCATGCCCTGTTGCAAAACAAACGCCTCAAGGATGCACGAGGGTTCCTGGCTGGCATAGGTCCTCACTCTTTGTCTGAGGATTTTCGTCCTTCGTTCGATTTGGCAATCTTTGAACTTTATTGCCTTGAATCGAATTGGGATCAGGCTCGTGATTTTTTACGAACCATGAAAAGAGAAAAATTGCTTCCTCCTCAGCAAGTATGGCTCGCTGACACTGTTAAGCATCATCAGCTATCCGTTCAACCCGATCCCTCTGGATGATAAATAGTGGCCATGAGTGAGTTTCTTTGCAATGAAACCTAACTTCATCTAGCATTTACACTTCCAATGAAAAAACATATTTTTTTCCTTTTATTTGGTAACCTTACACTGACCCTGATTTCTTCAATCAAGGCTGATGTAAGACTTCCCAGCATCATCGGTGATCACATGGTTCTTCAGAAAGAATCAAATGTGACAATTTGGGGTTGGGCCAACCCTGCTGAAAAAGTTCAGGTGATTCCAAGTTGGAATGATTCCATCAACGAGACTTCCGCTGATAGTGGTGGGAGTTGGTCTGTCTCAATCCTCACTCCGAATGCAGGCGGTCCTTACTCGATGCAAGTTGCAGGATCCAATTCCATTGAATTAAAGGACATCTTAATCGGCGAAGTATGGGTTTGCGGTGGTCAGAGCAACATGGAATGGAGCGGTAATCATGGTCTTCAGCAATGCAAGGATGAAGCTCCGAATGCCAATGACCCCAATATTCGGTTTTTCTACATCCCCAAAACAACGGCACGTTTTCCGCAAGACCGTTGTGAGGGCACCTGGGAGGTTTGCACTCCTGAGGCAATGATGCGTTTCAGTGCCGTGGGTTACTTTTTTGGAAAGCAATTGCGTCAAAAACTTGAAGCCCCAGTGGGCTTGATCAACAGTAACTGGGGTGGAACGCCAGCCGAAGTCTGGACACCTCGCGAGTTGGTTGAAAGTGATTCGGAGTTGCAAGTGGCAGCCAGTCAGATCCAACCTTTTGCATGGTGGCCAAAAGATGCTGGGCTTTGCTATAATGCCATGATTCAGCCCATCACCTCCTATCGAATTGCCGGTGCAATCTGGTATCAAGGGGAAAGCAACGTAGACATTGCCTATGCCTACGAAAAATTGTTCACTAAAATGATTGGGGCATGGCGCACTGCCTGGAAACAAAACTTTCCATTTTACTTCGTGCAGATTGCTCCCTACTCATATGGAAACCCCAGCGTTTGCCCGCTCCTGCGTGAAGCCCAAACCAATAGTGCATCTTATCCGAATACAGGGATGGTTGTCATCAGTGATTTGGTGGATGATGTTAAAAATATTCATCCTAACAACAAACGCGATGTCGGTCTGCGTTTAGCCAATTATGCTCTGAGTGCAACTTATGGTCACAAGAACATTCCTCACCGAAGCCCTCAATACAGTCGCATGGAGATTGAAGGTCAGAAAATCCGAGTTTTCTTTGATAACGCAGAAAGTGGCTTGGTGGTGCGTGGGGGGGCACCCAATGAATTTTATTTAGCAGGTGCAAATGGCGAATTTCTGCCAGCCAGCGCCAAAATTGATGGCAGCACAGTTGTAGTATTCAGTGACAAAATAAGCCAACCAGTGGCAGTCCGGTTCGGATTCAGCAACAC
>Ga0233432_10003059_pt1 | contig 15314 bp, 11 predicted proteins | sample SI_122_August201_6_FD_179870 | JGI IMG/M metagenome (GOLD analysis project Ga0233432, IMG submission 179870) | Seawater microbial communities from Saanich Inlet, British Columbia, Canada - SI_122_August2016_10_MG | ecosystem: Environmental > Aquatic > Marine > Inlet | place: Canada: British...
ATCCCGAAAAAACAATTCTCGGTAGAAGCCTGGGTGCGTATTGACGAACCACTTTCGTGGGGCGGAATTGTGGGTGCCATCCAGGATAACGGCTCCTATGAAAAAGGTTGGTTACTTGGATTTGTAGATCAAAAGTTCAGTTTCGCGCTGAATGGTCAAAATGGGCCTGACAAACTCAATTACATGAAAGCTGACGAAGATTTCCTCACGGGGCAATGGTATCATCTCGCGGCTACTTATGATGGAGCCACGATGTCACTCCATGTCAATGGAGCAATCGCTGCCACTTCAACTCAACAGAACGGTGCGATTCAATATCCACCCAATGCCTTTTACGAAATCGGGGCTTATCACGACAAGGATGAACATTATTTCAGCAAAGGCATGGTGCATGAAGTCCGGGTTTACCATCGAGTCCTCAGTGTGGAAGAAATCCGCAATCATACACGAGAAGTTGATTTCCCATTGCCCGAGCCTCCTGCACCGGTCCTTGAATTGGCATCCGGCCCTACACTGCAATTCATCTCGAAATCGGAAGCAGAAATCTCGTATGAAACCGTCCAACCGAGCCCGACTAAACTCATTTTAACCGGTAAAAACAAGGAACCCGTTGTCTTCCTGGAAAACCAGTTGAAAACGGAGCATCGCATGGTTCTCTCATCGCTGCAGCATAATCGAGTCTACTCATTCACTGTCGAGGCAATTGGTGATGATGGCACTCTCACAAACACGGAGGAGTTCGAATGTGACAACCTCTTTAACTTTTCAATGCCCAGAATGAGGACCTTACCTCAAACTGCATCAAACCTTGAAGCATCACGGTTGGCTGCCACTTTGATTGAAGACACGGGTATTCGACAAGGTATCGGACTCTTGATTGGGAGCGATGATGGTCGCTTGGCGCACAGCCTGGCGAAGCAGAGTCAACTACGTATTATCGGTCTCGAGAAAGATCCGCAGAAAATTGCGTCATCAAGGGATATGCTGACATCGCTCGGAAGTTATGGATCGCGCATCGCCATTCACAAGTCAACTGCCTCGCTGCCATTGCCGATCACTCCAATGTTTGCCAACTTGATTGTCCTCCATCCCACATCAAGCTCAGAACCAGCCCTCCTGACCCCTTTATTTAAAAATGTTGCCCAGTGGCTGCGTCCTGACGGAGGTGTTGCCTATATCCCTACTCCAAAAGGAATCGAACAGGAGGAAGCTCATCTTTCACCTTGGTTCGCCACCCTGAAAAAGTTGGCAGCACAGCATCAACTGGACCTCAAATCAGGTACAGAGGGTATGATGATGACTCGCGGACCGTTGGAAGGTTCAGGGGAATGGTCTCATCAATATGGCAATGCTTCCAATGCGGCGTTTGGCGGTGAAAAATTATCAGGTGTCTCCAAGACAGAAGATCTCGAGGTCCAATGGATTGGTCGCCCCGGCCCCCGCGCTCAACCCGACCGCAACGGACGCAAGCCTGCTCCATTATCCACAGGTGGAAGATTATTTGTGCAGGGACTGAATCGAATCATTGCTTTGGACGCCTACAATGGCTATGTCCTCTGGGCCAAAGAGCTGCCGCGTATTCAAAGATTCAACATGCCTCGGGACAGCAGTAATTGGTCGGCCAACCGGGATTTTTTGTTTACCGCGATGGATGGCGAATGTTGGAAATGGGATGCACAGACAGGTGATCTCGTCAATCGCTTTCCCGTGCCACCGCAGGCCAACCCTGATGAGCCTTTGGACTGGTCTTACCTCTCGCCTCACCGCAAGCGCATCATTGGCAGTTCGGTCATTCAAGGATCGGCTTTCACCAACTTTTGGGGCGGTGGAGGTGCAGGTTGGTATGACGCCAAAAGCGGTGAGGTCACTCAGAAGGTTTGCAGCGAAAACTTGTTCGCTCTTGATTCATACAGTGGAAAAATCCAGTGGCTTTACCAAGGGGGTCTCATCGTAAATAGTTCCATCACGATGGCGGACGGCAAAGCCTGGTTCGTCGAAGCACGCAACCCTGACATCATGGCAGCCAAGACTCGCCAATTGGGAGGAAGCCTTTTCTGGAAAGATCAGTACCTGGTCTGCCTGGATCTTGAATCAGGACAAACCTTGTGGTCTTCTGCGCTCAACATCGCTCCCGGAGAAGTCGCCCTCTACATGGCTCACGGGGGAGGTAAACTCGTATTGGTTTCATCGGGTAGTGGATCTTATCACACTTATGCTTTCAATGACACAAACGGTGAAGTGGATTGGAACGTAGATATCAAGTGGCCTCAAGATCATCATGGAGGCCACATGGCCCGACCAGCCATCGTCGGGAATAAAGTTTATGTTCGACCCAGTGCGTTGTCTCTTGCGGATGGAAAAATACTGGATATCAAAATGCCAGGTGGAGGCTGCGGCACTTATGCAGCCACCGAAAAAGCCCTGTTTTTCCGATCCGGCAATGTCACGATGTGGGATCCCTCTCAAGGAAAAACAACGAGCTGGAATCGACTGCGCCCTGACTGCTGGTTGAGCACGATCCCCGCTGCGGGCTTGTTACTTTCGCCTGAAGGGGGTGGAGGCTGTAGCTGCGGTTCGTGGATGGAAACATCTATTGTGTTTGCTCCGAAACATCAAAAGTAGCCTTGCCAAGGAAAATTTCAAAATCTGGATAAACTTTTGATTGGATCCTTGATCCAGCGGAATCAGGAGCGTGCCTGTGTTGTGATCTGGTCGCAGCTTATTGATCGTGTATTTCTTGCAGAAGAGACAGCCCTAGAGAGTTACTATTATGCGGAAGCTCACCTCAGAAAATCTTCAAGGCGTGCAGACACCCCGCTCGAGCCCGTTGGAGACCGCCTGCATTTTCCGTATCCAAGCGCCTTCTCTAAAGAGGCAATGCGGATAGAAACGATGTGATTGACCTGAAACAATCTACGTACAAAGGCGATGTAGAACTTCTTGACCCAGGTCGTGCATGTATCATTCTGTGTTCTTCGATGATGAAGAATTATAGGACACTTTGGGCAGTGGTCTTTTCCACATGTTACGCATTGAACACGCAGGCCGACTGGAAACAATGGCGTGGCCCCGCAGGACAAGGTCACGCGGAGGGAAAGATCCCTACCGAATGGAGTGAGACTCAGAACATCTCATGGAAGACTCCCGTTCCAGGCAAAGGCTGGTCATCACCAGTCATCGAAGGCAACCAGATTTGGTTGACCGCCGCACATGAAATCAAGGCAAGTGAAGAGGAGAAAGAAGAACGCCTAAAATCCAATACCGGAGGGCAACCCGTCGTCGTACTTTCTTCAGTTAAACTTCACGCCGTTTGTATTGATAAAGACTCAGGTAAATTACTGCATGATTTCGAAATTATACACAAAAAGAACCCACAATGGACGCACAAACTCAATAGCTACGCCTCCCCTACTCCAGTCATCGAAGGTGGAAAACTTTACTGCCACTTTGGTTCTTACGGAACGGCATGCGTGGATACCAGAACGACAAAGGTCATCTGGCGCAATCAGGACTTATACGTCCATCACGAAAACGGGCCGGGAAGTACACCGATCATCTGGGATGATAAACTGATTTTTCATATGGACGGTAGTGACCAGCAATACGTTGTTGCCTTAAACAAGAAAGACGGAGGCGTTGCGTGGCGAACAGACCGGACTGGAGAAATGAATCCCAATCCACAGCTTAAAAAATCTTATGGCACCCCCCTTATCCTGGATACGAACGGACGACCTGTCCTTTATTCTCCAGCGGCAGACTGGCTTTACACCTACGATCCCAATACGGGCAAGGAATTGAATAAACTCAATTATGGCATGCTTGGATTCTCCATCGTACCTCGCCCTGTGGCTGGTCATGGGTTGATTTATGTGATAACGAGTTTCATGCGCCCGCAATTGTTGGCCATCGATTACCTGAGCTCAAACAAACCCTCCATCAAATGGAAATGGAATCGTGGCGTGTCTAATCAACCCTCTGCGATCCTCGTTGGAGATGAAATTTATTTTGTCAGCGATAGCGCAGGTATGGTGACCTGCCTGGATGCTCACACAGGAAAAGAACATTGGCGCGAACGCATAGGTGGCAATTATTCCGCCTCCCCTCTTCAGTCCAACGGGCGGGTCTATTTTCACAGTCGAGAAGGCAAAACCACCGTCATCGAGGCCGGGAAAGAATTTAAGGTTGTTTCCAAAAATCAATTGGACGGTCAATTGATGGCTAGTGCCGCAGTGGACGGTCAAGCACTCTTTCTGCGAAGTGACAAAAGCCTTTACCGCATCGAAAGGAAACGGGACTGACAAAACCTTCTCCCGGCAGGCGCTGAACAACAGGAGATTCGATCGATTCGAACAAAGGGCCATGACTCTGGTTTCTGGCACGATCCCTCACCATGCATGCATGCTGAATTTCCAAAAATAGCCTTAATCAGATGAATCAAGATTGCCTCCCTTCAAAATTTGATGCACGTTCGTCGTGATTTATGACAAACGAACAGGATCAACCCTTTTACGAATCTAATCGAGCCGTCAGCGAGTATCTGTTGTTTCACTACGGAACCGCTGAGGAACAGATGCCCTACGAGTTTGGCCCTCATTCAGCTTTGAATTATCCTGTTCGATGCGTCACAGAATGCCTCCTCCCTGAAATACTCCCATCGAAAGCCAGAGCGCTGGACTTGGGATGCGCTGTTGGGAGATCTACTTTTGAGCTGGCGCGTCATTGTGAAGAAGCGATTGGAATCGATTTTTCACACGCCTTTATCGATAGAGCAAACCAGTTGAAAGCAGAGGGACGCTGTGATTATGCGTTTGCCACGCAAGGGAAACTTACTCAACAAGCATCCGCGAAGATTGATCCCTGCATCGACCGGTCGCGCACGCAATTCCAACAAGGCGATGCCATGCAGCTTCCAGACAATCTGGGGAAATTTAATGCGATACTCATGGCGAATCTGATCGACAGACTCACTGAACCCGGGCTTTGCTTGAATCAGTTACCGGACTTGATGGCAAGCGGCGGTCAGTTGATCATTACATCCCCCTACACATGGCTGGAGGAATACACGCCCAAGGAAAATTGGCTTGGAGGTTACAGCGCAGAGGGTCAAACGATCGATACGCTGGATGGACTGAAATCTAGCCTTCAGGGATCCTTTGAACTCGTCAGCACCAAAGATTTGCCATTCCTGATTCGCGAACATGCACGAAAATATCAATGGAGTGTTGCTCAAGCCTCTGTCTGGCGGCGGAAATGAGTCCATTGACCCAACACTGAAAGTCCGCATGCAACAGCTGTCTCAGCTCTTAAAACGAGTGGACCAAGATCCACTGCCCGAGCACTGGATGCATTTAAAGTCTGATATTCTTCTGGCGTAAAATCACCTTCCGGGCCCACGCACCAGCAAATGGATTGCAATTCGATAGTTTCGACAGCTTTCCAGATGGCAATCGGTTCAATATCAGGATTCAGGTTCCCGAACAGACAGCTCCATTGATCGCCCATGGCATCCAGGCAATCAGACAGCGGCATGGGTTTTGACACCTGAGGTTTCCAAACGGCGCCACATTGTTTCATCGATTCGATGAGCAGTGTGTTCAGCTTGTCAAGTTTGCTTGCATGATCCTTTGTGGACCAGCGAACCACTGACCGCTCAGCATCGATCAGCCAAATGTGACTGACCCCCAGTTCGGTCGCTTTTTGAAGTGACCAATCCATCGCCTTGGGCTTGAGCAATGGAAGAGCGAGACCGAGAGCAGGTTCATCAGCAGGCCTATGGGTTCTTGATTCGACCTTGACGGTGACGCAGCGCCTTGAGGATGCCAAAATGCGGGCACGCAGGACGTCCCCGAGACCGTTCAACACCTCCACTTCGTTACCATCCACCAGCCTCAGCACATTCAATGCATGCCGTGCATCTTGAGCACGCAATTCGAATGCATCCTTTTGGCAGTCTAAAGGAGGAACATAGAACCGGTGCATGTGAAACAGGGGTTAAGATCCAGTAAAGAATTTTTTGGCTTTATCAAAAAATCCGGCTGAAATTGGATTCACGCGGGCGTCACAGGTTTCAGCAAAGGCTTTGAGTTTGCCCTTTTGATCCGAATTCAAGGACGTTGGCACCTCGACATTCACGCGGACGTGCAAGTCACCCCAGCCGTATCCCTTGACATTCTTCACACCTTTACCGCGCAAGCGAAAAACACTTCCGGGCTGCGTTCCTGCAGGGATGCGAATGGTGGCCTTACCTGAGAGGGTTGGCACCTCAATTTCTGATCCTAGCGCAGCACTGGCGAAACTGATGGGGACTTCACAGACAAGGTCATCCCCTTCCCTTTCGAAAATCTCATGATCCCGCGCGTGAATAACCACGTAAAGGTCGCCAGAACCACCACCACGCAAGCCGCTTTCGCCTTTACCAGTGGAGCGTATACGAGCACCGGTGTCTACACCGGGAGGTATGCGCAACCGAACTTTTGTGGTCTTCTCCTTGCGGCCTGCACCTTGACAGCGTTGACAGGGCTTCTCGATGGTTTTTCCGGCTCCCTGACAACGTGGACAAGTTTGGGAAAAGGTAAATATGCCCCTTGATGTGGCGATCTGCCCCTTGCCGTGGCACGCCGTGCAGTTGACCGTACGCGAGCCAGGCGTTGCACCACTTCCATCGCATGTGTCACATGCATCCAATTTTGTGATGGGTATTTCTTTTTCACAGCCGAGACTTGCTTCTTCAAAACTGATCTCCATGTCGTAACGCAGATCAGCACCGCGCTGGGGACCATTGGAATCACGACGTCCGCCTCCGCCGAAGAGGTCTTCAAAAATACTCCCACCTCCATTGCCTCCGCCTCCACCGCCGCCTCCGCTGAATACTTCACGGAAGATATCGAAGGGGTCATGAAACCCAGCGCCGCCGCCGCCGCGCGATCTACCGTCAAACGCAGCGTGTCCATATTGATCATAAGCAGCACGCTTTTGAGGATCGCTCAACGCTTCGTAAGCCTGACCCAGCTCTTTGAATCGCTCTTCCGCCTCTTTATCGTCGGGATTTTTGTCCGGATGATATTTGACAGCCAGTTTGCGATAAGCCTTTTTGAGTTCCTCCTGGGTGGCACTTCGGCTTGCACCAAGGATTTCGTAGTAGTCCCTTTTCGACATATTTGGTTTTGTAAAAACTTGATGCTGAGCGCGAAAACTCAGGAAATTTCGGTTTCGGAATCGCCAGATGATGCGGGCTTGGCGACAACGACATTGGCAGGCCGGATCAATCGGTCATTGAGCTTGTATCCCTTGCGCGCCTGTTCAATCACTTCACCCTCCTTGGCTTTGTTCGTTTCCTTTTGAGAGACAGCTTCATGCCAGACGGGATCAAACAGCTTGCCAAGAGCATCAATTTCCTGAAGCCCTGCGTCTTGCAAGGTGCTTTTCAACTGGTTGTGGACCATTTCAATGCCCATTTTGATGGATGCCATGCTATTGTCCTGGGCATTGTTGACAGCTGCCATCGCCATCTCAAAATGGTCCAGAGTCGGAATCAATCTTTCCAGCAATGCCTCGTTGGCATATTTGACTGCTTCGCCACGCTCTCGAGCAGCGCGTTTTTTAAAGTTATCAAATTCAGCATTGAGCCTCACAAAACGGTCCCAATATTCGCTGGCTTTACCGGCTTTTTCTTCGAGATTCTTGAACTCATTTCCTTCAAGAGTAACGGGCCCCTGCTCTTCTTCTGTGTCAACAGACCCTGGAACATCCTCAGATGTTTTTTCGGCACTTTCAACATCTTCCACAACTTCGACATTCACCTCTTCAGGACCTGTTGATGTGGCCTTAACCTCTTCGCTCGCTTCAGATTTCGTATCTTTAGATTCCTTGCTCATATCCTTGGATCAGACTTTAACCTTTGTTAAAGAACTTAGGAAGATACGCAAGAGTTCGACTGGATGCAACAGCAAGTCAATAATGTCCGTTGGTTTTTTTGAGCCAGAAAAGGAAGATTTCGTTGCGGGATTGATTATTTACCTCCAAATTTTGTTGAGTGTCCATTCGATTAACCATTCTTGGGAGCGGTTCGAGGGGCAATTGCGCCTATCTGGAAACAGAAGGAGTGCGATTGCTTATCGATGCAGGTTTCAGCGGTAAGCGCATTCGCGAACGATTGGCCACCATCGGCCGCACCCCGGAAACGCTCAGTGGCATCTTACTCACCCACGAGCATTCGGATCATACGATGGGATTGAAAGTGATCGCCGCCAAACTTGGCATTCCGCTTTATGCCAATCGATTAACTCTTGATGCAGTGAGTTCTCAGACCAAAGCCTCATTCAATAGCAAAATTTTCCACACTGGACAGTCCTTTGAAATTGGAGATGTGGAGGTGGAAACATTCTCAATCCCACATGATGCGCAGGATCCGGTGGGTTTCTTGATCAGGTCCAGCGAAGGAAACATTGGGTTCCTCACTGATCTGGGCCATACCACCAGAATGGTTCTGGATCGAGTGCGACCTGCAAAAGCGCTTGTACTGGAAACGAATTATGACTTGCAACTCCTCCAGGAGGATACCAGAAGACCCTGGAGCATCAAGCAACGCATCACAAGCAGGCACGGTCATTTGAGTAATAAAGCCGCCGGAGAAGCAGCGCGTGAACTGGTCTCTGATGAACTGACTCACATATACATGGCTCATTTGTCCAAGGACTGCAATGACCCTGCATTGGCTGAAAAAACGGTGAAGCAGGAAATTGCCAAAACCGGTGCTGGGCACATCCGCATTCATCGAACCAGCCAGGATACTCCCTGCCCCACTTTGGTAATGAGCAAAGACTCAGGGAAGGAAGAGCAAGGAGCTACTCAAGGAGTCCCAGTCGCAAAAAAAAAGGCCCTTACCAAAACCAAGACATTGAAACCGACCAGAGAGACCGAGGATACCAACACACCCAAGCAGCCAGCAAGGAGCCCAAAGAAAGCGCCGGACGCATTGGCAGATGAACAAAAGCATCAGTCTTTTTTCGCTGGGCTTCAGGATACTTTGGGAGATACGCAGGAAGACGAAAACACTGATTAGCGAAGATGGATAGACCAATGATTACGCCAGAATCACTCAACATTCACCCTGAACTTCCAACACAGAAAGATATACCTATAGGCATCATTGGCAGTGGGTTTATCGTGAATGATTGCCACCTTCCAGCATACCGAAAGGTTGGCTTCAACCCCGCAGGCATTGCTTCACGTAACCAGGAGAAGGCTCAGCAAGTAGCCAAGCAACATTCCATCGACACGGTTTACCGTTCCATCGATGCACTCCTGGAGGATGCATCACTACAGGTCCTGGACATCGCAGTGCCTCCCAATGCTCAATTGGAAATCATCCTGAAGGCTTGCAAGAAAAACCATATTCGCGGGATTCTCGCCCAGAAACCACTCGGTATGGATTACCCTGAGGCATTGAAGGCGGTGCAGGCATGTGAAGAGGCTGGTATCGTGTTATCGGTCAATCAAAACATGCGATACGACCAATCCGTGCGCGCAGCAAAAACCTTGCTGGACAGCGATCAATTAGGAACGCCTGTCGTTGCCAACATTGACATGAGAGGCATTCCTCATTGGATGCCCTGGCAAGCAGATCTAGGTTGGGTGACACTGCGTATCATGTCCATCCATCACCTGGATTGCTTTCGTTATTGGTTTGGGGATCCTGTTGGCATTTTTTGCAGTGTTAGATCTGATCCGCGCACGTCGTTTCCACATACTGATGGTATTTGCACTTACATTCTGGAATACGCAAATGGACTGCGCTGTATTGGACTCGATGACACCTGGACAGGACCAGCCCGGGAAGGTTGCCCGGGAGATGTTCGCATCCATTGGCGTATGGAGGGATTGAATGGATTGGCCATGGGGGATATCGGATGGTGCAAAGACCCCTACACCTCACCTTCATCCATTCGATTTGCATCCAAGGGTGACAGTGAATTTCACCAACCCAGCTGGAGCGAAAGCTGGTTTCCTGATGCGTTTTCAGGAACAATGGCACAATTATTGGTGGCGCTTGAAAAGAATGAAAAACCTGCCATTGATGGCAGAGACAATCTGATGACCATGGCATTGGTCGAGGCCGCTTATAAGAGTGTGGCATCGAAACGCCTGGTCACACTGGACGAAATAACAGGCAATACCTTCAGAGAGGGCCCTCTCTGACAGAACGACGTGACTTTTAGCAATTAAAAATCTACATTGATGCATCATGAGACTAGGAATCATCAACAGCGCATTCGAACAGACGGGCATGGCCACAAAAACAGGCCTGGAGCACATCTCACGCATTGGTTTTGATTGCGTGGACATTTTTACCGAGGCCTGCACTCTGAAAGCTTCGGAAGCCAAAGAAATCCACAAAACATGCAAGGGGCTGAAATTGCCCATCATCTCACTGCCCGTAGTAGCGGTTGGTTTGATCGATTTTAACGATCCTGTCCGTGAGTATCATGTCGCACGCTGTAAAAAATTCATCGATTTGGCAAAACGCTGGGAAGCTGAAAACATTCTCCTGGTGCTGGGCGAATACATTTGGCAAAGGGAGGTGATTCCGCCCCAAGCGCAATGGGACTGGGCCATCGAGACCTGCCGGGAGTTGGGTGATTACGCAGATAAGAAAGGAGTGGATATCGCTTTGGAACTCGAGCCTTTTCGGATGAGCCTGTTGAATAATGTCAAATCCATGGCCAAATTCATCAAGGACTGCAACCACCCCAGAGTGAAAGCAAACATCGACATCAGTCATTTAGTCCTCTCCGACACGTGCGCAGACGAACTGAAAAAACTCAAGGGGAATGCCATCCATGTTCATATCAGCGATTGTGACGGTAAAATCCACGGTGACTTGCCGCCTGGCAGGGGTGTGGTCAAATTTGAACCTTACCTTCAGGCCATCAAAGAACTCAAGATCGATGGCGTCGTGTCCATTGAACTCGAATACTCACCCAATCCAAAACGTATTGTTCAATGGGTGGAAGAAGCCTACAGAGAAACTGCCCGTCGCATGGATCTTGTAGGGCTGCGAGCTTTGTCCTGACATCTGGGATCATTCCTTGACCGGCGGTTTCAGCAAGGTCCCGGTTAGATCTGATGGATCTCAACTTGCAGCGATTTCGAGACCTGAACCAAGTTGAAGGCTCTGACTCTATCGCAGATGCGTCCCCGTTTTTTTGAACCATCATGCTCAATGGCGATAGAGCTGAGAAGAAGGAGTAATCGCTAGACGTCCTCACCCATAATTTTCCGAGTTGTCTTGAAGTGGATTTTACTGGTTTCGTTCAGGATGCTTTTTCCGTGCGCCTCGACCAGACACTTTCCAACGTCAATCACGCGTTGACTGGCTCCTTTGGGAATTTCCATGTGAAACCGCTGACTCAATTGATCGATTCCTTGCACGAAAGCGTCACGGGCCAGAATGGAGGCCGCTGCCACAGCAAGATCGGATTCAGCCTTGTGTCTTTGAACCAATTCGATTTCCCGCCCCGAGGCCATCAAGGCATTGGAAATAGTGGATTTTGAACGAGCAAATTGATCACTGATGGCCCGAACAGGCGGGGGCTGCATCAAGTCTTTTCGCTGCATCAGGTTTTCTATCACACGCGCATGCCCCCAGGCCAACATGGTATTCACCGACTTCATTTTGGTATTTAATCGGTTGTAGGCTTCAGGCCCGATAGGAACGACAGAATAAATACATCCCTTGGTCCTGCGAATCACATCGGCCAGAGCAGCAATCCGTTTATCACTGGAAACTCGCTTGGAATCCATGAGACCCGCCTGCTCCCAGGGCTCGACCATGTCCTTGTTGATATAGACGCCAGCAATGCACAAAGCCCCGAAATAATCCCCCTTACCGCTTTCATCAATGCCTATGCGAGGATCAAGACGTGAGGGGTCCAGGACGTTTTCATATCCTAGTTTCACTTCTCCAAGAATGTCTGGCTCCAGCACGAATTGAACAAACTCCTGCGTTCCTTTACCCTGAATGACCAGTTTACCGGAGGTATAAAAAACAACATTTAACTTATCCTTTTTTCCTGCAAAAGCTGCGTAAGGAACTTCGCGGGATTCAAATCCTTGTTTCTCCAAAACATCTTGAAGCTTGTCAGCTTGTCCGGATTGAAGTTTGCACGTATAGATGGTGATTGGTTTAGCCGTCATGGCGAAGCAACGATAGGAAGTCTCCATGAAAAAGGCAAACAAGACCCTTCAAAAAGAATGTATCCAGCCACTTTTAGAGTGGTATCGGGCTAATGCTAGAGATTTGCCCTGGCGCAGAATTTCAGATCCCTATGCCATCTGGGTATCTGAAATCATGTTGCAACAGACTCAAGTGGCTACGGTCATTCCCTACTGGGAAAGGTGGATGAAAGAACTCCCCACGATTTCCGCATTAGCAAGCGCGCCCGTCGATCATATCCTTAAATTATGGGAAGGTCTCGGTTATTACCGTCGCGTGCGTCTCATGCAGAAAGCAGCAATCTTTATTCAAAAAGAGCATGGCGGAACATTCCCAGATCATGATGAGGCCATCCTGGCCCTGCCGGGAATTGGGCCCTATACCGCAGGGGCCATCACGAGTATAGCATTCGACAGACCCAGTCCTATTTTGGATGGCAATGTAATTCGAGTTCTCACTCGTTATTATGGCATCAAGGAAAACCCGAAAAGAGCCGATTGTCTGTCCAGACTATGGGAACTGTCTCACACCTGGGTAGATCAGGCAGACAGATTAAGGCCAAGAGAATCGTACAATTGCAGCCACTTGAATCAGAGCATGATGGAATTAGGGGCGCGTATTTGCCTGCCCAATCAACATGCAAAATGTGAAAAATGCCCGATTAAAAGCAACTGTGAAGCTCGGAAAAAAAAGATCGTGGAAACACTCCCCAACCTCCCGGAACGCCGAGCTGTCATCCAGAGACATCGCATGGTAACCGTACTCAAGCACGAGGGCAATTATCTGATCCAACGGCAAATGGCTTCAGAGCACAATGAGGGCCTGTATGAATTTTTCAGTAAAGCGTTGAAGGATACCCACAGTGGTAAGTTGACACTAAAAGCAGCTGTCTTGGGATTGAAGGATAGCGGTGTTGAGTGCCATGATTTGAAACCATTGGCAATCATCAAACACACCATTACACACCATCGCATTACGCTTCATTGTTTTATTGGAAACATTCGGATTAAACCGAATGTTGAAACGGTAGGCCTCAAGTGGACGAGCAAAACTGAACTGGAAAAAACTCCCATGCCGAGTGCCCACCAGAAGATCAGAAGCAGTATATTAGACATCAATACCGATTAAAACCGCATCCAGCCCGACCAGAAGCGTGAACATCAAGAAGTGGATTTGACAATACCATATCCGCAATTGGCAGCAGGAAAAAGCTGATCATCGTGTTCGATATTTTCAGGGACAACCACAAAACCCTTTAGTTTCAGCATCAAGGCCGTTTCAAATCTCTTTTGTAAGGCGACATCCGAGCCTGGGGTTGGCGCCATGTATCGAAGCCTGTCCCAAGGTGAACTGTAGACCTGAATAATGGAAAGATGACTATTTGCAAGTTCTCCAACCTGAATAGCTTGCTTTACTGGATTTTTACTCGTTTCGGAAAAGTCCACACAGGCAAGAACATGTTTGAATTTTTTCTCTGACAAAAATGCACCGTCAGGACAGGCACAGGAGAATTACGAATCATCTTGCTTGCAAGAACTCCGACCGATGCATTGCTTCCTTCGTGCTCCTGACCAGTTAAGACAACGAGCAAAAGATCCATGTTTTGCTGGCTGATACGTTTCAGAATAAGTTCCAGAAGCATCCCTGCTTCGATGGTCCGATCGCGGTCATTTACAAATCCTGCATGAGCCATGCCATTGATTCATTTGGTCGGACGCAGATGCCTTAACCTGATTTCCGGTGTCTTGCGGGATTTGATGCAGCGCCTCGGAAAGATCCTGCAGGTCAGAGGTATCGACCAAGTGCATCAATTCCAATTCAGTCCTGTCACGTTGAATCAACCGCGTTCCCTGTTTGAGTGCTGCCGTGGAGCCAGAGGAAAAATCAGTTGCGAGTAGTATTTTTCACGCTTTTCATGATACCATTGCGGTTTCGGATAATCATCACCTCAAGCTAACAAGCGTAAAAAAGCGTATCCCTTGGTTCCTGAAATTCTATGATTGCAGGAACCAAGGGATAAAAAAAACGGTCTTCTTTCGAAGACCGTTTTTCAAGTAATATTGAATGCTAAATTTTAACCCACTGACGTGATTCAGCCGATTCTTCAACCGCTTCCATCACACGCTGGTTGCGCATCCCATCTTCGAATGTGGGCTGCACCGATTTCCCATCCACCACGGCATTGACGAAGTCGGCCAGTGTATGAACGAAGGTGTGTTCATAACCGAGAATATGCCCTGGGGGCCACCACTGTCCAACAAATGGGTGATCTCCACCAGGCTGCGTCACGAGGATATCACTGAAGCCCTGACGGTCACTTGCCACGGTATTATCGAACCACTTCAATCGATTCATATCCTCAAAGTCAAAATAAAGGGATCCTTTCGAGCCATTGATTTCGATGACGATGCTGTTTTTACGGCCTAACGCAAAACGAGTGGCTTCAAGGTTGGCAACGGCTCCATTTTTGAATTTGCCGATAAAGAGCGCAGCATCATCTACCGTCACCTCACCCATCGTTTTCCCACCGGCACCACCCAGGCCATCCCCCTTAGCCGACGAGTCTTCGATAGGCCGCTGTTTGATGAAAGTGTTCATTAATCCGCATACTTCATCGAATTCACCGATGAGATATCGGCCAAGGTCAATGATGTGTGCGTTGATGTCACCGTGAGCTCCACTGCCACTGATGCCTTTTTGCAAGCGCCAGACGAGTGGGAATTCCGGGTCTACAATCCAGTCCTGAGCATATCTTGCACGGTAGTGGAAAATATCTCCAAGAGCCCCTTCTTCAATCATTTTCCTCGCATGAGCAATCGCTGGGATGCGACGGTAATTGTGGCACACCATATGCACAACGCCAGCTTCGTTGGCTGCATCAACCATTTCCTTGCATTGCGCAACCGTCATTCCGAGAGGTTTTTCGCAAAGAACGTGCTTGCCTGCTTTTGCTGCGGCAATTGAAATTTCAGCGTGGGAATCGTTGGGCGTATTGATGTCCACAATGTCAATTTCAGGGTTATTGATGACTTCTTCCCAGCTAGTCGAAATGTTGTTCCAACCCAGCTCTTTTGCAGAAGCTTCCAGAGCTTCCCTGTTG
>Ga0233432_10003060_pt1 | contig 15312 bp, 7 predicted proteins | sample SI_122_August201_6_FD_179870 | JGI IMG/M metagenome (GOLD analysis project Ga0233432, IMG submission 179870) | Seawater microbial communities from Saanich Inlet, British Columbia, Canada - SI_122_August2016_10_MG | ecosystem: Environmental > Aquatic > Marine > Inlet | place: Canada: British...
AGGGGATCAGTCAACGAAAGGCCTCAAGACGCTTTGGTGTCAGCAGGCAATTCGTTACAAAGGCTCTGGCGTGCCCAGTCCCCCCACCATATAAACGGTCAAAGGAAAAGTCTTCAAAACTGGACCCCACAGAAGCTGATCCATTTGCTCGCATAGATAATACACTTTCAAAAGCCCTCATGTTTATCTCACTACATTCGGAAACGAAACCGTTGGATAAGGAGTGTAAGGTAGACAAAGAGCTTCTTTATAAGGTCGCCAACAGGTTTTTGCATCACAAAAGACAGAACGTGAGGCAAGCAGGCTCATCCCTAGCGGAAGGTATTCCTGAAGAACAATTCCACATAATTGCAGAAAATTTGAGGGATGCCCTGAGAAACGACGACCCGACGTATCATAGTTACAGTCAGGCCATCAAAATACCTGGGATAGCCATTTTGGCTGAACTAAACATCAAGGAAGGGCTTGATTTTCTTATGGATGCATTCTTCAAAGGCGGGGGAGGAGGAGGGAAATGGTCATTTAAATACAAAGCTCTTATGAAGGCCTTGCCACACTATGGCGCAAATGCAGAGCCTTACATTTCAAAGTTTGAAGAACATAAGAACATCAATAAAGAGGGCTCCCGTTTTGCTCCTGCATGGCAGGCGATGGTCAAGAAAATCAAGGAAGACAAGACTACCAAAAAGCTTATAACGTTTGACTAAGTGATACAAAAGGGAAAGAAGAAATAGGTCTATTGGTATATGCATTGAAAACACCCCCACTAATAGGAGATACTTCGTGTTAACAAAGAAGATCCAAGCCTGTCTTTCTCGTGTAATGAGTGGGGCACCGATGAAAAATAATTTTAGCCTAAACCTACTAAAGGAATAGAGTATGCAAAGAACAGCACTAACCATTACCAGTCTTTTAATTCTCATCACTATGAATAGCTTCGCTTCTGGGCAAAGCCATTCGGCACTGTGGGGAAAGAACGGCGAGAAATGGACCCCCTACAGTCGTCTTCCTGACTTTTCATTTGCTGGATACCAGTGCGGTGAAAAGCCACTACCCACATTGAAAGTGGTGACAAACGTAAAAGACTTCGGCGCTAAGGCCGACGATGAGATTGACGACACAGAGGCGTTTAAGAAGGCAATCGAAGCAGCGAAGGAAGGAGCCATTCTGATTCCGGAAGGGAGATATCTCCTGAGCGACATTCTTTGGATTAAAAAGTCGAACCTAGTACTGCGAGGCGAAGGCCGTGGTAAGACGATTCTACATTTCACCAATGAATTGGAGGATGTTCGTCCAAACATTAAGAAGAACACTTCCGGGAAGGTGACGTCCGGTTATTCTTGGTCCGGAGGATTCTTGTGGGTAGAGGGGAAAGAGACGACAAAAAAGCTCTCAGCGATTGTCGCGGAAGCAAAGCGTGGAGACAAAGAGCTTTCGCTAGGCGAAGTGGTTGAGGTGAAACCGGGAGATTGGGTGAGAGTCAGGATGACCGATGATAAGAAAAAAAGTTTTGTGAGACACATTTATTCTGAAGATTCCGGTAATTCTTCCAAGATCAAGAAGAATATATCTATTACGTTTGTCAGTCGTATTGCCGGCGTAAACGGCAAGAAGATTACTCTGGAGCGACCTTTGCGTTGGGATATCCGAAAGGACTGGAAACCCGTACTGGAAAGTTACAGCAATACTGTGTCAGATGTCGGTATTGAAGAATTAACGATATCCTTCCCTGTTAAACCCTATAAGGGGCATTTCTCAGAGAAAGGGATGAACGGCATTACCATCAAGGGAGCATGGAATTGCTGGGTGAAGAATATAGAGATTCTCAATTGCGACAGCGGGATCTTTATGGGAAGCAGGTTCTGTACCATCGACGGATTGAAAATAGCTAGTAAACGCGTGAGGGGTCGTGGTGTGTCCGGTCATCATGGTGTGATACTGGGGAATGATAGCCTTATGACGAATTTTGATATCCAGGCAAAATTTATCCATGACACCTGTTTCAGCAACTTTCAGTCAGGTGTCGTGATAAAGAATGGCAAGGGGAGCAACCTTTCTTTCGATCATCATAAGAGAGGGCCCTATGAAAATCTGATCTGCAATGTACACGTGGGGATTGGTTCAGGTGTCTGGAAGAGTGGAGGAGGTCGGGCTCTGGGTAAGAACAGTGCTGCTCGTGGTACGTTCTGGGGAATCCGTTCTGAAAAAAACATACTCTTGCCACCAGATGCTTTTGGGCCGGCATCCCTTAACTTTGTCGGTCTCCAAACAACAGCGAAACAGGTAACTGATTTGGATGGAAAGTGGGTTGAGATAATTCCGCCGGAAGAACTGACGCCCAGAGATATCCATGGGGCTCAGCTCGAGCATCGTCTGAAGTAGTGCTGTCTTAGAAGTCAAGGAACAGGAGAAGAGCTCACCCCTCTGGGGAATGAACCGGGTCCTACTCCATGTCTGCAGAATGTGAAGGGGAAGCGGGGTAGCCCTGTTATCTATTTTCAACCAATGGAGATGATTCATGAAACCAAATATACTACTTATCAATTGTGACGATCTTGGCTATGGCGACTTAGCCTGCTATGGGTCAAGCTGTAATGATACACCATACTTGGATCAACTGGCAAGGGAGGGGGTTCGCTTTACTGATTTCTATATGGCTTCGCCCGTATGCTCCGCGTCACGCGCAGCGATGCTGACCGGTTGTTATTCGCAGAGAATTGGCTTTGCCCAACATCAAGTACTCCACCCAGGGCAGGCACAAGGGCTCAACCCAAAAGAGTCGACAATTGCCAGCCAGCTGAAACAGGTGGGCTATGACACAAAAATCATTGGCAAATGGCATGTTGGTGACCAACCAGAATTTCTGCCTACCAACCACGGGTTTGACGAGTACTTTGGGGTTCCCTTCAGCAATGACATGGGGAGACAGGTAGGTGGACTTGAGCGCCCACCCCTCCCTCTTTTGCGTGACGATGAGGTGTTTCAACAGCAACCAGATCAACGTGGTTTAGCTGAACGGTATGTAGACGAATCTTTGCAGTTCATACGTCGAGACCGGGATAACCCCTTTGTAGGTGATGTTGGCGGTGTGGCTTCGGGGCTGGATTTTCAAAAAATTCAGTGTGAGGTCGTAAGAAAGGGACTGGCCGTTGTCGGGTAAGATAGGGGTGGTGGGAGAGGTGCGTGTTTGGGTAGGCGTGTTGAGGGTGATTGCTGAAGAAAATTTCTGAGGTCGTTCCGCTACTGCGTGAAAAGTGAGGGAAGTCGGCCCGAATTTATCGTGAAAGTGACAAAGCTGGGCTTGAGTCTAGAAGCAAATTCCTATCCTTTTCATTTATCAGTTGTAGAACAGCCTCATAGGGGCTATAATTTGATTGGTTGGTCATCATTTTCTGTTCCTTATTGAATGTTGGCTTACCAGAGGTTCAGCTGTTGGTGCAGCTGGACCTCATCTTAATTAGAATTTTTAGAAAGAACGGTATACGGGCCGTTAATTGAGACTCTTAAAAAAAAGAGTATTCTTTTCAATTTCTATCCATAGACTCAACCACTCAGGAGCATGGGTTTGACAAAAATGTATCGATTTGGTTGTTTTGTACATTTTTGAATCGAAAATACTATTTAACACACTTTTAGTGGCGTAACTTCTTTTGTCCTATGCCCCTTTGAAGACTGAACCTGGCCAAGGAAACTTTTCTCGAGAAAGAGTATATCGTAACCCCATGGTTCATTCTCCTGGTGATCATCGACCACCATTAATCATATTAATGATTAACATACAATTTCTTCAATTTAATTCAGATCGGCACACATCTTACTGACTAGCTGGCATTCCTTATCGCTTTTTCCATAATTATGAAAAATTTTAAATTCAATTACGATAGCATCCAGGGCTACCTCATCGATATGGATGGTGTCATCTACAAGTCCAAAGAAGTTATCCCCGGCGCCGTTAAATTCATCGAACTTCTTCAGAAATCAAACACACCTTTCCTTTTTCTGACCAACAATAGCCAACGGAGTCCTCGCGACATCAGCAAAAAACTCTCTTATATGAAAATTCATGTAAAAGAAGAGAATATCCTGACTTGTGCTCAAGCCACAGCTCGCTTTCTAGCCTCCCAAGAAAACAAAGGAACTGTATATGTGATCGGTGAAGGAGGGCTTCATCAGGCACTTTACGAAGAAGGCTTCGCCATCGATGAGGCTCACCCGGAATTCGTCATTATAGGAGAAGGTAGAACGGCTAATATGGAGATGATTGATCACTGCGTGGACCTAGTCTACAAAGGAGCCAAGCTCATTTCAACAAATCCCGACTACAGCTGCCCAACTTCGATTGGCTTAAGATCAGGATGTGGAGCCATTGTCTCTCTCATTGAAAAAGCCACGGGAAAAAAATCCTTCTCGATCGGGAAGCCTAATCCCATCATCCTCAGGGAAGCCCGAAGAGAAATTAATCTACCGCTCGACAGCCTGACAATGGTAGGGGACACGATGGAGACCGACATTCTCGGTGCCGTACAGATGGGGATTCAGTCCATCCTCGTTCTTTCGGGAGGCACTCATTCGAGCCAAATTGGATCATTCGCTTACAGCCCGGGAAAAGTAGTTTCCTCTATCGAGGATTTGATTTCTCTGGAACAAGGTCGACAAAATAAACTGATGGTCGAAAATACTGTCAAAAATTAATCCTTGTATATCAAAGTACCTTGACTCTAAAGCTCACCTCGTACTGATGAAAAGACGGTCAACTTCTTTAGAAACATCTGAGTCTAAGGTTCAATCCTGAACAGAACAACCCATGAGACTCAAAGGAATAGTAACTTAAAGATCGTCCTCACTCCCTCTGATGTTAAAAGAATATATATTTTATATTCTCGAGAGGGTGAAGGGGTCAGGCCGATCTAAATCCACTGATACTCGACTGAATTATATTTCACGCCCAGTGTGAAACGCCTTAGAATGGCTTTTCGACCCCAAAACGAGCTTCTAAGAAAAGAGAAAGAGGAAATCGAAATCAAGTTGCCCATTCTCTCTAGAAGCAAATTCCTATCCTTCCTTAATTTCCCTGCATCAGTCTCCTGAATTTCCCGGGGGCCATACCCACCCTCTTACTGAAGGTGCTCCATCCCGTGACGGGATCGCCGCAGGGAGGAATTGTGTCGCCCATCCTAGCCAACATCTATCTTCACCATGTCTTGGTGAAATGGTTCGAAGAAACGGTTAAAGCTCATTGTACAGGACGCGCTACCTTGTGCGTCTACGCTGATGACTTTGTCTGTGCCTTGGAGAAGGAGTCTGATGCCCGAAGGTTCTACCAAACCCTCCCCAAACGAATAGGGAGATATGGTCTGGAAGTTGCGCCGGAGAAGACTAACCTTATCCAGTTCAGCAGGTACGGGGGTAAGGCCAATGGAACTTTCGAGTTCCTAGGTTTCGAATTTCGCTGGAGTAAGTCCAAACAGAAGGGGAAACCTTATGTCAAACGGACAACGGCTAGGGCGAAGTTCCGAAAATCCATCCAAGGCCTTACGCACTGGTGCAAGAAGTTTCGTAATCTGAAAGCGAGGGTACTCATCTTCAAGCTCAATGCGAAACTACGCGATTACTACAACTACTACGGAGTGTTTGGGAATCGAGAGAGCATATGGCTATTCAGCTATCATGCCCATCGCACCCTATACAAATGGTTGAACCGGAGGAATCAGAGGAAAAGTTACAGTTGGGAGGGCTTTTCAGCACTTCTGAAGATCTACCCTCTGGTCTCTCCAAACTGTTGTGGTGAAGTGCGACGATGATAAGTCGTTTCGGTGAACGCGAGCATACCAGAAGAGCCCGGTGCGGTAGTTCCGCACGCCGGGATTCTGTGAGGGGGCCGTCGGGCAACCGGCGGTTCTACCTCGATTCCTATTTTATAGGTCGCCCCGCACGCGGCTCTCTTCGGCCACGCTTTTTCGAAACTGGCCAGGTGTGGTGCCAACCTGTTTCCTGAAGACTCGAATGAAGGAAGAAACATTTTCGTATCCACAGTGGCGCGCCACTTCTTCAATGACATCGTCGGTGTTGTTCAATAAGGTCATGGCAAGATTAATTCTCTGCTGAAAGACCATCTCCATGGGGGAGCATCCGTACTCGTCTTTGAAGAGGCGAAGCATCGTTCGAGAAGAAACGTGGACCCTGTCAGCGAGATCTTCTTGGTTCCAATCCAGACCTGGATTTCTCGATATTTCGCTGACAATCTCCCGCAAGGCTTGAAGACGCCGGTTCTCGCCCTTTTTTCGAGTCGTCAAAAGACGAAGAAAGCGGAGAAAGACGTGGCTGTCGCCTCTGGCCACACTCATGCTTTTGAGATTTCTGAACTTGAAGGCATCCAAGATCCTTCTCAGGAGAAGGTACATGATGGTCGTGGACTCGTAGCTCTCGATATAAGAACCATCACGCTTGAGGCCTTCCCAATCCGGCAGGTCTTCAATTCTGACATAAAGCCACCAAGTGACTTCATTGGGATTGCTGAAGAATTTTCGGGGAGTTTTGGGTAAGGTGTAACTGATGGCACCAGGGGTGAGCTCATGGGTACCATCTTCTCGAATCAAGGTGAGTGTTCCTTGTAACATAATTCTAATGTCGTGGAAATCTGGAGTATGGTGATCTGACTCATAACCCTTCCTGCAGAGCATGCCACTACAGATGACCCCGCTGTTGAACATGCTATCTGCCACGGAGCGAGCATAGGGATTGTTGTCGTTGAGATGCTCGCCCTGAACGCCTGGAAATTCAGGCTGTTCGTTAAAAGTGAACCAAGGGGTCTTTAAGGTGGGGGGGGGCATTGTTACCGATTTTGCCATTTTCCGAAAAAATCAAGTAAAAATGTCACAATCAGCACATTTCTTGTCACCCAATGTCATTGTTGTGGGCGTTTTTCAGCCATAGACTTGAGTTCTAAAGAGAGAAAGGCCTCGTGCCGTTCTCCATCGAATGACAATTTTTTGGGGGGAATGCGATGAAACATCGTACCATATTGATCTGGCTCGTGGCCTTGCTGGCTTCTTTTGGGCAATTGGGAATGGCTTTGACTGCTGATGTGAACGTTCTCATCATTGGGTCGACAAAGGATTCGGGAGAGCGCTTCAGTGGTAGCGGCTATTGGACTTCCCAAAAGCCATACAAGGCGCCGAATTCGAAGGCATTCTCACAGACCAAAATTGCTACCGAACTCAAAAACATTCTCAATGGAGCTGGGATGGGCACGGTGAATGTCACTAGTGAAGAACGCTATAAGGCCGACAGCATTCCCGGTTGGAGTGTGTACAGTTACAACCTCGCCTCATGGTTTCACTACCCTTACCCAGCAGGAATCGAAGCATCCACCCGATGGCCCAACCTTCGTGGGGAGAATGGCACTCAGTGGGACTATGTCATTCTAATTGGGGATCCATATACAATGGAGTACACTCCCGGTATGTATGCCCATGGTGTCGCCCAGGTTGCTAAAGAAGTGTCCAAGGGTTCTGCCGAAACCATGCTGCTTATGCCTTGGCCGGGTTCAGGGTCATCTTCTTCTATCACTCATTACAAGGAAGTGGTCTACCGCGCCGGTCGAAGCGGTGGCATCAAGGTGGTTCCGGCTGGTCTCGCGTGGGAGGCTTCCAATCAGAATCTAGGTTCTGCCCACCCCACGAATAATGGGGCCTATCTGGCTGCAGCATCAATATTTAGTAAGATGACCGGGCAGAACGCCGCAACGGCCAGCACCTACAATTACAACGACTCTTTGGCTAGCACGGCCTACAGCACAGTGAACAGCAACGCCGGAAAGAGTCAGTACACAGGTGACATCAAATTCCAAAGTCCCTATCGAATGTTGGAAGACAAACGACGAGACATCCATTTTAGCTCTCGAGGAACCAGCACGGAGTGGGGATTCAGAACCAAGCTGTATCCCAATTTTCAGAATATGAACATGACCTACAACGAAGGTTCGTATAACAACAAATACAGCAGCAAGACTCCTGCGGACGATGGCATGGGTTGGCCATCCAATTCAGAAATGCCCATTGCTTTCAATCTGGGGCGAGATGGTTTTTATTCAGAACCTCACAAATCCTATGTGGTCAACCCTTCTTACTGGCAGCTAGCTTATGGTTTTTATTACCAGATCAGTACATCTGGAATGAGTGAGGAAGAGAAAATAGATGCCTACGTCTCTTTGATGCAAACCCACGACCACGACTTAGCCAATCGCATGCTGCACGAACAATCGAGCGCCAGAAACCTTCCCCTAAGGACCCTTTGGGCGAGACTGCACAAAGAAGTCACGGACTCTAGGCCCATGCGAGATAGCGCACACCTTAGCTATGAAATCGATGAAGCCGCAGCGGCCTTTATGTTCACCATGTACTCTGGACGCTGTTCCCTCGACCCTGAACCTGCTAGTTACGACAAAGCGTGGCACTCAAGGAAGGTCGGGTACGAAACAGCCTGGATGATGGGAAAGTGTCAGACCCGAGCACCTGGCTTTAAGGTCCGTCCCCAGACAAACTCTTCTGTCATCTCTCCCGACAGCCCACAGAAGATGACTGTGCAGTTTATCTTGAAACCAGAATCAAATGTGACGGTCACGATCAGCACCGATAACAGCACTGCCGGCAGTGTGTTTCCAAGCACGCTCACTTTCACCCCCAACAATCACGATCTTGCTCAAACCATCACCGTTTATGGAGAGACCGGCACCGCCGGTTCCTTTCCCTTTAACGTCAACTTTAGCTCCTCATCCAATGATGAGGTCTACGACAACCTCAACGATTCTTGGAGCTTTAAGAACCAGCGTTCTGCTGGCCCAACCCCATCGGACATCCGACTTTTAGGAAATGGAGAGGTCATCATGTCTGGTGATAGCATTCCCAATCAGAATGACAACACCGACTTTGGCATCGTCACGGGTAGTGAGCAAAAGACCTTCACCATTCGCAACCGCTCAACCACCAAAAACCTGAGCCTGACCTCTTCCCCACGAGTCAGCCTCAACAATACCAGTGGATATTTCTCGCTCTTACAGGATGCTTCAAAAAGCACGCTCGCACCAGGAGACGAAACGACATTCACGATCAAATACCAGCCCCTCACAGGTGGAACTCACACGGAGACGGTCACCATCAATAGCAACGATAGCGTGACGCCATCTTACACCTTTGATCTCTTGGGAAAGAAAGCTTCACTGCCCACCGTTGTTCTCAATGGCACTACGGAAGTGAGCTCCACCAGTGCGGTCATCAAAGGCAAACTCACCGATGGTGGTTATGGAAATGCCACCATCTGCTGGGGTACTTTTGATGGTGGAGTCTCCCAGACCTCCGACTGGCAGAATGTCACATCTGTTGGTGGTGTGCTCGATGATCAGTCTTTTTCTTTGACGGTCAATAACCTCGACGTCAATGCCACTTATTGGTACCGCTGTCATGTCTCCAACGAAAGTGGTTCGGACTGGTCAGATACGTCTGGAACCTTCAACGCTCAGCCGATTTCTGGAGGAGGGAGCAGCAGCAGTCAGGTGATTCTTTCCTCAGACTTCTCTGGAAGGACCATCAGTGGTTCGACGGCTCAGTCCATCACCTGGAATGTCTCGGGTGTTGCGAACCCTGGTGATATCACAGCCCAAAGAGAAACGCCCGAGAGCCAGTCCACCTATGGAGGACTTTTTGACACCGCCGATACTGCTGGGCTCATCGCCGCCGATCGCAACATTGGGACCGAAGGCCCGTGGAGTATCAATATACCACTAGTACCCAGTGTTCCCGGGCAGCTCTCCGTCGAATCTGTCACCATTTCATGGAAAGATTTCAATAACAGTGGAGCATCACAAACAGGGACCAAACCTAAAAAATTTACGGCTTCCATTCTAAATTCATCTCAAAGCACTCTGGCGACCTCTTACGTGACCACCACGTCCATCCAGAGCAGCAGCAGCTTCACTTTTAACTCTCCCCCTGTTTTATTGCAGGGTGGCTCTTATACCCTCAACATACGCTTTGAGAACAATTCCGACACAACGGGCAACAACACTGGTTTAGGGTCAGTTAGTGTGATGGGCACGCCAATCTCGACGAGCCCCATCTGGGCGACAGCACCTACCTCAGTGTCGTCAACCTCAGCCCAACTCAATGGCGCCTTTGATAGTAGTTCAATTCTGAATCTTCAGGTTTACTGGGGAAGTAGCGATGCCGGAAACCTATCATCTGCATGGGCTAACAGCAGTTCTATCGGCTCAGGTCAAGGTGAACAGAATATTTCCAAAACCATCGGTGGTCTGACGGCTGGCCAGACTTACTACTACACCTTTAAAGCCACAGAGGGAAGTGATTCCCACTGGGCTCCACAGAGCTGGAGGTTTACGGTGGCTTCAGCTGGGGCCGGGACTCCTGTTTCTTATGACATCCTGGCCACATCGGGAACAGGGGGAAGTCTTTCTCCTGCAGGGACAACAGCTGTTGAAGAAGGTAAAAATCAATCTTACCTTATCAACCCTGACTCTGGCTATCAGATTCTCAATGTCACCGTCAACGGGTCATCGCTCGGAGCCGTCACCAGCTATATTTTTGACAACGTCAGTGCAGATCAAACCATCCATGCTACCTTTGGGGTCATTCCTCCGGAGAGCCACAATATCACAGCGTCATCAGGGGCAGGTGGAAGTATCTCTCCCAACGGGACCACCTCTATTGAGGAAGGGAACAGTCAAACCTATACCGTCAGTCCAGATTCAGGTTATCGCGTTCAGACCGTCACCGTTGATGGATCAACGATTGGAGCTGTATCTAGCTACACTTTTAGTAGCGTCAGTGTCGATCACATCATTCAAGCTACCTTTGAGCTCATCCCAGCTGTCACTCACAACATCATTGCAACGATGGGCGCGGGCGGAAGCATCTCTCCCAGTGGAACCATTTCTGTCGTAGAAGGAGATGACCAGGCCTTCACCATGATCCCTGATCAAGGATATGAAGTGGCCGATGTCAGGATCGATGGCGTTTCTATTGGGGTGGTCTCCAGCTACACTTTCAGTCATGTCACTTCTGATCACACCCTTGGAGTCATTTTTAGCGAGCAGTCATCGACAGAACCATGGACTCCAGCCGAGATCACCACCGAACTGTGGCTGGACGCTTCAGCGTCAGATTCCCTTTTTGAAGAATCTCATGATCAAGTGGAGCATGAAGATGGGATATATCAGTGGAAAGATCAGTCTGGTAAAAACAGAGATCTCTCCCAGAACAACAGCATCGTCCGGCCCGTTTACAATGCGACGGGCTGGGGAGATGGTCTGGCTCAAATAGAGTTCGACACCTACAACGGAAAAACCAAAGCTCACTCATTGGGAAGAGATATCTCTGCCGATGGATTTCCATCAACGGGATACACCATCTTTGCAGCGATCAATCCCCGTTCCATCGACAAGGAATCATGGCTCACGACCCTCAACACCACGGAAGGAGTCGAACACCGTTTTCAAATCAACAACACGGGGCTGAAAGTTCGCTCCGATGGAGCAAATGGTGGCTCGGCGACCGCTGGATTTACCACCGGAGAACAGATCCTTCAGTTCACCTTGAATGCCGACAATTCGGAGCTTCGTCGAAATGGAGAGATTGTAGCCACTGACTCAGGGAGCTTTACCAACAAGACACTAACGGGTCGATTATCCTTGAGTGGGCGTAATTCCATTGATGGTCACGCAGGAATGGATGCCGATCTCGCCGAGTACATTCTGATCTCGGGCGTGCCTAGTCAGGATATTCGACTGAAGGTCGAGGGTTACCTCGCCCATAAGTGGAGCTTGGAAGGAAGTCTACCCTCGGATCACCCCTATAAAGATTCGGCCCCCGGAGGAAGCTCTGCCATTGTGTATCAAATCAAATCCACGGCACACGTAGGTGGAAGCATCACCCCAGAGGGAAGCATTGAAGCAGAAGAAGGGGAAAGTTTAAGTTTTGTTGTCACTCCCAATGCAGGTTTCGTGATCAGTGATGTTGTCTTTGAGGGGGTTTCTGTAGGCGCACTGGACAACCTGGTTGTCTCAAGTGTTTACGCCGCCCACACCATCGAGGCATTTTTTACACCAACATCCACACCTTGGACTCCATCAGAAATCTCAACGGAGCTATGGCTAGATGCCACAGAGTCTGCTACGCTGCTGGAAGACACAGGAGACTCAGCCGAAGATGACGATTTGATTTATGCTTGGCAAGATCGTTCGGGAAAAGAGCGTGACCTTTCTCAAGGTGCCTTGGCCGTCCGTCCTCGATACAATGCCGCGGGTTGGAGCAATGGACTCGGCCAAATTGAGTTCAACACCTACAATGGCACGACCCGAGCTCATTCACTTGGTCGGGATATCACAGCCGATGGTCTGCCATCAACGGGATACACCGTATTTGCGGCGATCAACCCCCGTTCCATCGACAAGGAATCATGGCTCACGACCATGAAAACGACTGATGGCAAGGAACATCGTTTCCAAATCAACAGCACCGGGGTAAAGGTACGCTCCGATGGTGGGAATGGTGGCTCTGCAACGGCTACCTATACCACGGGAGAGCAAATCCTTCAGCTGACCCTCAATGCCGATGCTTCTGAGATTCGTCGCAATGGTGTTCAGATAGCTGCTAACTCAGGAAGTTTCACCAACAAGACCCTAATCGGTGATTTCGCTCTCAGCGGAAGAAACTCTAACGATGGGCATGCCGGGATGGATGCGGACCTCGCCGAGTACATCCTCATCTCAGGGGTTCCCAGTGAGGATATTCGTCAGAAGATAGAAGGTTATCTTGCCCACAAATGGGGACTGGAGACAGGACTTCCCGTAGACCACCCTTACAAAAGTGTTGCTCCAGGTGGTTCAGAGATGCCCATTCACCAGATCACATCTTCTTCTGGAGATGGTGGAAAGGTCACTCCAGCTGGTATTGTCTATGTGCAAGAGGGATCCGACCAGACAGTCTCCATCATGCCAGACCCTGGATATCTGATCAGTGATGTCACGGTAGACGGCATTTCAGTTGGCCCTGTGTCGAGTTATCAGTTTTCTGCTGTCACATCTTCCCATACTCTGAATGCCTCGTTCAAGTTGGCGCCTGTGATTCAGCACGAAATCTATGCCAATGTGTATCCCGGCGGGTCCATGTCACCAAGTGGAATTGTGAGGATAGAAGAGGGCTCCAACCAAAATTTTAGCATCACACCAGACTCTGGCTTCGTGATCTCTGAGGTCTTGGTTGATGGTGTATCCGTTGGTAGTGTCAGTCAGTACGTGTTTTTCAATGTTCAGACAGCCCATAGCATCGACGCCTTTTTTGATGTCGCTCCAGTGACGTGGACTCCCGAGCTGTTGAATGCCGAACTGTGGCTAGATGCATCTGCGTCCTCCTCCCTATACGAGAATGAGGAAGACACCATCGAAGACACTGATGTTGTCTATCAGTGGCAAGACCTCTCAGGAAATGAGAGAAATCTTTCCCAATCGGCAGTTGGCGTTCGTCCCAAATACAATGCGACGGGTTGGAGCAACGGAAAAGCTCAAATCGAGTTCGACACCTACAACGGTAAGACCAGAGCTCACTCCCTAGGCCGAGATATCACAGCCGATGGATTTCCATCAACGGGGTACACCATCTTTGTTGCGATCAACCCCCGTTCCATCGACAAGGAATCTTGGCTTACTACCATGAGGTCCACCGAAGGAAAAGAATATCGTTTTCAGATCAACAACACAGGCGTGAAGGTCCGTTCGGACAGTGCCAACGGAGGCTCTGACACGGCGAGTTACGAAACTGGTGAGCAGATTCTTCAGCTGAGCCTCGACGCTGACTTTTCAGAGATCCGACGCAATGGAGTTCTAGTCGCTGGGAACTCAGGATCTTTCACCAGCAAAGTCTTATCCGGAGACTTTGCACTCAGCGGACGGAGCTCTTCTAATGGTCATGGTGGAATGGACGCTGACCTTGCTGAGTACATCCTAGTCTCAGGGGTTCCCAGCGAGGAAGACCGTCATAAAATAGAAGGGTATCTGGCTCATAAGTGGGACCTTAAATCGGACCTCTCATCCGATCACCCCTATAAGCATGTTGCTCCATGAGCTGGAATAGAATCGTATCTGTCTACTGATTCACAAAGGTCATGAAGATCAGAACCTGCTCACTGTCATTCTCAATGCAGTGGTGTAAGGTGCAAAAAATAAGATCACCCCTTTATCGTCTAGAGGAATTCATGGGAGAGCAAGATACTCAATTGCTTCTTGGGACTTCCATATCGGCCAGCCAATTTAACGACACTAATGTTGGAAGATCAATGGATGCGATCTCAAAAATTGGGGTTTCCAATATTCTGACAGAGCTTGGGCATCGTGCTATCGATACATTTCAACTTGATGCTCGAATCGTCAGCTACGATACGACATCAACAAATGTTTGGGGTGACTATGAAAACTGTGATCTCGAACCTTCTTCTCTGGGTCCCAATATCACATACGGCTACAGCAAGGACAAACGTCCAGATTTAAAACAGTTCATGACTGAGCTTATTTGTGTAGAAAGGGGCATTCCGATATTTGGGAGAAATTTGGATGGAAACTCCTCCGACAAGACCTCAAATAATGAGATGCTCACCCGGATCAGTTCAATCATGGCAAAGAATGGCATCGATCCAGGTGCATTTGTTTATGTGGCTGATTCAGCAATGGTGACAGAGGACAATTTAAAGGCCCTGGGAAAGAATCTTTTTATCACTCGCTTGCCAGCAACATACGCCGAGTGTGGCAAAGCCATCGAAAGGGCTATCGCTGCAGATAATTGGACCGATATAGGTGTTATCGCAGAGACAAAAGAAACCAAGAATCGTATGGCTGCCAGATACAAAGGTCAGGAAACTGTTGTTGAACTTTATGGAGAAAAATATCGAGCTATAGTCATTCACTCTAGTGCTCACGACAGTAGGCGTCAAAAGAAGATCCAAAAAAATATTGAGTCATCCGAAAAGGTAATTCGGAAGAAATTGAAGAAGGTCATTTTCGAGTTCTCGTGTGAGCAAGATGCGACAAAAGCAATGGCTTCGATTGTGAAAGCATCAACAAAAATTCATCGAGTGGTTCCATGTATCATCACAGAAGAACTGAAAAAAAGAGGTCGTCCACCTAAAAACGGTAATGCCCCAAAGTGTAAACGCCGTTTAAAAAGTTGTCCACTTGGCGGCCTTTTCAGGTCCGGTTTCGCCGTTTGAAAAGTTTACCACAATCCCGGAATCGTGACCGGCCGGGAATAG
>Ga0233432_10003065_pt1 | contig 15299 bp, 8 predicted proteins | sample SI_122_August201_6_FD_179870 | JGI IMG/M metagenome (GOLD analysis project Ga0233432, IMG submission 179870) | Seawater microbial communities from Saanich Inlet, British Columbia, Canada - SI_122_August2016_10_MG | ecosystem: Environmental > Aquatic > Marine > Inlet | place: Canada: British...
CTGGGAAACCTCCGAAGAGAACATCGAGCGTCTCCGTAACCTTTACATGGAGGTGGAGGACAAGATCGAGGGTGTCGAGAACTAAATTGGTTCTCGAATCGTCGCGTTCGGAGAGCGGAGGGGGGGGTGAACGACTCGATCGTCGCCGCTCCTTCGCGTCTCTCGACGCGTCTCTTCGTTTTGTCGGGGCTCCTCGTCAGGGGAGTCCCGGGTCGCCGGTCTCATTACGGACCGCGCGAGTTCATTCATTTTTGCCTCTGCCGCTTTAGCCATTCATGGGCACACGGACGATCGCATCTACACATCAAGCACCTGCACGCGCATTCATCACCAAGCAAGCCGATTCATGAACCCGGAGCGCGGCGAGCGCTTTTACAGCTCGCCGCGAGACGGGGCGCGTGAGGACATCATTCGTAAGTGCCGAAAGTGTATCATTCACAGCATTTCAATCTAAAAAAATATTCAAAAAAACAAACGCGAGTCGTGCGAACTACCATCGCGCAACCCATCTCCGCCCCGGCTCCCCTCGCTTCACCGTCTCCGACCCGCAGCTCGCGTCTCGCTCTGCGCGCTCGCCGGCGGCGCCGCGCGACGCCGAAAGGGCGCGGCGGCGAAAACTGTCTCTCCAAAATCGAATATTTAGCCGGATTGCCTTTTTTGATGACTGATATCACACACGACATGATCGAAATTTTGCGCTTCGCGCGACAGTTTCGTTCCCCTCGCCTCCGGTCTGCTTTCGCGCTCACATCACGACGCGCCCTCCGGGAGATGAGGCGCAGCGCGCTCAGGGATCGTAACGACGAGTCCGGCGTCGACGCCATCGCGCGCATCAAGGCAATCGCCGCCGGCAAAACCTCGCGCAGCGCGTTCCTGGACGACTCAGACGTCGAGTGTTCCCCCTCGGCACATCCGGTCGGCGGTGCCGAGAACAAGGAAAACGCCGAAAGGATGAGTGACTCGGATGAGGACTACTCCCCCGCGCAGCCCGTGCGGAGGAAAAAGAACAGGCTCGTGCGCAAGTCTCAGCTCGAGGCGGAAGAGGCGGAGGCGGCGGAATCCTTGTCACCGTCCCCGCTCCCCAAGGCGCGACCGCGTCGGGCGGTCATCATCGACTCCGACTCGGACTCCGAGGCGGAGGATGTCGCGAAGACGGATGACGAGGACGCCGGCGACGACGCGCTCGTCGACGCGATGCGCGGCCTCGAGGTCAAGAAGTCCGACGTCGCGCCTCAGCCAGCTCCAGCACCATTCGCGCCGCGACCGACCCCCTTCGCGCCGGTCGCCCCGGCGACGAGACCGCCGCCGGCGAAGGCGCCTTCCGTCCCGGCGCCCGCGCCGAAGCCTTCGACGCGGACTCCGGCGAAATTGAAGCCCGCGACGCCCGCGTCTTCGCGCGGCGTTCCCTGTGTTCCCTCGGGATCTTCCCGAGCCTCGGTAAGAGACGATCCGGACCCGCCGGGTGGCCCGCGACCGATGCGCCTGAAAGGCCGCGAGGGCGGCCCGCGCTTCGAGCTCGCCGGCGCGCTGGCGTCCCGCCTGTACGACCACCAGCGCGACGGCGTGCGCTGGATGTGGAACCTGCAGCTGCAGGGCCGCGGCGGGATCCTCGCGGACGACATGGGGCTCGGGAAGACCCTGCAGGTGGCTGCGTTCGCCGCGGGCCTACTCCGCAGCCGCGCGGCGAAGCGCGTGCTGTGCCTCGCGCCCACCACGCTGCTTCCGCACTGGGGCAAGGAGTTTGTCGTCGCGGGCCTCGTCGAGGGCGTGAACCTGTTCAAGTACGCGAGCGGCGGCTCGAAGTCCGAGCGCGACAAGGCTCTGCGCGCCGTCACCGAGCGCGGCGGCGTGCTTCTCAGCACGTACGGCATGGTGACGCACAACGACGTGGCGCTCGGCGCGCCGGAGGCGGAGGAAGACGCCGAACGCGTCGCGGCGGCGAGCGGCCGCGGCGCCGCCGTGAGCGGACAGGACATGCCGGAAAGCGCGCGGGGTTTGCTGTGGGACTGGATCGTGTGCGACGAGGGGCACAAGCTCAAGAACCCCGCCGCGCAGTTACCGACGAAGCTCCGGACGCTGCCGTGCTCGCACCGGCTGGTGATCACCGGCACGCCCATCCAGAACGACCTGAACGAGCTCTGGGCGCTGTACGACTTGTGCTGCCCGGGGCTGCTCGGAGACGCGCAGGAGTTCAGGCGCGAGTTTGCCAAGCGCGTCGCCGCCGGGCAGAGCAGGGACGCGACCGAGCGCCAGCGGTCCGCGGGCGCGCGCGCGTCGGACGAACTCAGGAAGCTCTGCAGGCCGTTCATGCTGCGCCGCGAGAAAAACGCCGTGCTCGCCAAGGCCAAGGCGGAGCGGGACGCCGAGGAAGCCGCCGGAGGCGCGTCCGGAGGCGCGACGGCGGCGCCCGGGACGCCTTCCGCGGCGGCTTCTGGCGCGCCTCGCACTTCCATCGAGGCGAGCACGACCGGCTGGGCGGGTGTGAAGCACGCGCCTACGCAGCTCGGTAAGAAGAACGACCTGGTGGCTTGGATTCCCATGAAGCCGGCGCAGAAGCGTCTCTACCGCGCGTTCCTCGACTCGAGCGTCGTGCGGCGCGCGCTGAACAAAACCGGCTCGGCGCTCGCCGCGATCAACGTCTTGAAGAAAATATGCGACCACCCGGCGTTGTGCGCGGCGATGACACGTTTGGAGACGGACGGCGAGACCGTCGTCACCGAGCTCGCCGGCGGCGCCGGAGACGCGCCGGAAGATGTAAACCAGGAGGACGATCCCGACGCCGACGCGGCGGGCGCCGGCGCGGAGGGCAAACGCGAAGCCGTGCTCGCCGCCATCGAGAGCGCGGGTCTGACGCCGGGTGACCTCGAGGGCGACACGGACGCGTCCGGCAAAGCCGCGTTTTTGCGCGAGCTGCTCAGAGGTTTGACGAACAACGGCCACCGCGTTTTGGTGTTCTCGCAGTCCATCAAGATGCTGGACGTCGTCGAGCGCGCGGCGCGCGAGGACGGGCACGCGCTGGTGCGCATCGACGGGCGCGTCCCGGCGGAGGAGCGGCACGCTCGGGTGGAGCGATTCCAAGCCAGCCCCGACATTCCCCTGGCGCTTCTCACCACGCAGGTGGGGGGCCTGGGTCTGACGCTCACCGCGGCGGACCGCGTGGTGATCTACGACCCCTCGTGGAACCCCGCGGCGGATAACCAGAGCGTGGACCGCGCGTACCGCATCGGCCAAACCAGAGACGTGGTCGTGTACCGGCTGGTGACCTGCGGCACCGTGGAGGAGAAGGTGTACCGGCGGCAGGTGTTCAAGGGGGGCCTGAGCCGCGCGGGCACCAGGGACGGGAACCACTTCCGGTACTTCAGCGCGGACGACACCAGCGGGCTGTTCGAGTGCACGGATGCGGGGCTGGAGTCGTCCGAAACGCAGAAAGAGCTCGAGGCGCTTCACTCGCGCGACCGCGCCTGGACCGAGGAGCTGAGAGAGACGGAGGCGCCCATGGTGCGCGCGCTGGGCGCGGCGGGGCTCTCCGACCACGACCTGCTGTTCACCAAGGAGGACACCACCAAGGCGGGGGAGGGCGCGAGCACACTCAAGGGCGGTGGCGCGTTCGGGGGAGGGGCGAAGCCGGGCGGCGGCGGCGGCGGCGGGAAAAGCGCGGGCGCGGGGAAGGGCAAGGGCGGCGGATGGAAGGGTGTCGACTCCGGTTGGGGCGGGGACGCGCAGCTCGGCGCGCTCGCCGCCGCCGCCGGCTCGGCGTTGGCCGCGACGCCCGCCTCGTTCGCAGTCGCGGCGAAGGCCAATAACCCAATCGCGGCGTTCGCGGAGCCGCGCGTGGCGAACGCGAACGCCCCATCCTCGGTGTCGCCCGCGAACGCGACGAAGCGGAAGGCGACGGAGAAGCTGCGTTTGCTGCGCCTTTCGAAGGAAAAGCAGGAGACGCTGCTTGATATGCCCGGCATGCTGAAGCGGCTGCCGGACAAGGGCAAGAGCATCGTCGAGCGCATCGACGCGCTCACCGCGGAGATCGAGACGCTGGAGGCGGAGATAGAGGCGAAACACGGGACGGAGGGGGGGGAAACAAAACCGCCGCCGCCCGCGAGCCCGGCGGCGGCGGCGGCGGCGGCGGCTGACAAAAAACCCGCGCCGACGCCCGCCACGGTGCTCGTCTCGCCCGCGCCCTCTTCGCGGCGGTCCTCCGAGGCCGCCTCGGAGACGGTCTCGCTGTTACCTTCGCCGAATCCGATAGCGGTCGCCGCCTCCGAGCCGTCGGACGAGTATGCGACGACTCCCGAGCCTTTACCGACGGCGGAGAGAAAGACCTCTGGAGGGTCTTCGGAGGATTCGGAGGATGATTCGTTCCGCAGCGCCGTCTCCGGCGGCGTCGGCGAGACGGACGCGACCGTCGAGCTGGACGCGACGGTCGACCTCGACGCGACCGCGCCGCTGGAGGAGGTGGACCTCACCGCGGAGGAAGAGGAGGTGGACACACTCGCGGAGATGATGGGGACCGTGGAGTTGCGATAGCCCAGAGCGCGCGACGCGTACGGTTTCGTAGTCGCGACGCATTCGTAGTCTATTTAGTCATCGATCGACGTTCGTCGCGGCGTGCGTTTCATCGGACGCAGTCAAAACAGTTTGTCTCAAGTGCGGAATCGCAGATCCTCCGATCGGTCGAATCTCGGCCTGTGATTCGCCGAGCGATCGCGAAAAGAGTTTTCTTCGCCTCGCGTCCGCCAGCTCCGCGCGCGCTCGCTCACTCCGCGCCGCGCCGAGCTCGGACGGGCTCGAGCGAAGAGGCGCGCGCCACCGCCGCATCTTGCGCCGGAGACGCGTCGACGGGACGCTCGGACCGGAGGTGAGACGCGGGCGGTCGGGAGGACGGAGACATGTCGGTGATGTGGGCGGCGAAGGTGCCCGCTGTCGCTCGGGGGCCGAGTCGACCGGCGGTCGGTAAGGCGCCGTCGCGCGCGGTCGCGCGCGCCGCGACGCACAGACGCGCCGTGCTGGTTTCTGCGTCGGCGCCCGGCGACCTCGGGCGACGACCGAAGGGTGCGCGCGCGAAGCGCGCGCGCGGGCGCGACGGTCGACCGAGACCGCCTCGATCTTCCGAGGCGGACCAGCAGGCGGGCGTGGCGGTGACCGAGAAAGCGGATGGCGCCGAGGCGGCGTCCGCGGCGCGGGCCGGTGTCGTAGAAACCGAGGCGGCGACGGCGACGCGCCCCCCCGCCGAATCGGAGAAGACCGCGGCGGCGAGCCCCCCGGCCTCATCCGCCAGGGAGGTGGCGACGGTTTCGTTCTTCTTCGCGGCGGCGGCGGCGAGCGTCGCCTCCGCCGGCGGCCCCGCCGGCTTCGCCGACGAGACGTCGCGTTTCTTCTCTCTGCTCGTCGCCAACCACCTGCCCGGCGTGGGCGGCGTCATCGAGGACGCCTTCCTCGGTTTGCTGACCGTCTGCACGGTCTACTCGCTGTGGCGCTCGTCGCTCATCCCTAAACCCGTGGGTAACCCCATCGCGCGCAAGTCGCGCACGAAGGCTTCGTGGCTTCACGTCGTGTCCGGCGGCGGCGCGCTCGCAACCGGTTTGTACGGCGTTATACTCGAACGCGTGTACCGCGAGACCCCGGGTTGGACGTGGATGTGGGTCTCTTCCGCTTTGTTCCTCACGAACGCGCTCACCTACTCACCGTTGATGGCCATCTTCAAGGCTTCCAAGGAGGGAAAGTACGCGATGAAGCTCGGGTACTCGTTCGTGGCGTCGTTCCAAGGCGTCGTGTTCATCGCGTGGTCCGCGCGGCAAGACGCGCCCGACTGGATGTACTGGGCGGTGATGCCCTTCTGGTACTTCTCCATCGCCAAGCTCTGGGAGAGCACGGAGTTCGTGCTGGCGCTCGCGCCCAAGTCAAAGCAGCTCAGCGAGGGAGGCGAGGAGACGTTCGTTGACAAAATCTCGAAAGGGTCCAAGTCGCGGCTGGGGCGGATGACCCCGGACGCCGCGACGCTGACGTACGTGTCGCTCAACGCGTTTGCGGCGATTTTCGATAACTGCTACATGGCGCTGTACACCGCGTTGGGTCCCGAGCAGTTCTGGCACACCTCGCAGGCGTTCAACGACGCGGACTTCCACCTGCGGATGGTCAAGGGCACGACCGGGTCGCTCACGGTGGCGCTCCTCATCTTCATCAGCACGCTGGGATGGCGGAAGCAGATGTCGATGGACCTCGCCATCTGGCTGAACGTCATCCTGGGATCGGTCGGGCCGTGGATCGTGCTGTTCTGGCACAAGCTGGAGGACCCGTCCGAGAACTGGTTCCCGCAGTTCGTGTTCGACCCGAACTACGCGTACCACCCGCTGTGGGAAACTGCCGCCGCGATCGGAAGCGGGAGCGCGTGAGGACTTGTAATAACGCATAGGACGATTGTTTCGACAGGCGTCGCCCGTCGTTTCGTGAACCAGATCGTTTCCAACTCACGCGTCGTCTCAGAGCCGCAGGCGCGCGAGTCGGGGTGCGGCGATGGCGACGCGGTCGTCCGAGGCGCCAGTGGTGCTGGCCTCGGAGCGCGCGCAGTCGGGCAGGTGGGCGGGGGGCAGGAGGGCGCTGTGGGTGGTTGGCGCGTTCGGATTGATCGCGGTGCTGGTGTTCCAGTACGCGAACGAGCTCGCGGATCTCAACGCGTACGGGCGGAAGTACCTGACGAAGGGAAGGGCGTCGCCCCGGGAGCGTCTGTTCGAGCGAGAACCGCAAGACGTGGTGGTCAGGGAAGAGCGGGTCGCGAAACCGCCGGCTGCGGCTCGGGAAGAGCCGCGACGAGCGCCTCCGCCACCCGCCGAGGTGCCGTCCTCTCGGGACGCGGGAGCCGCGGATCCGGTGAAACCGCCGGCGCCTTCGTTGGAAGAGTACGGGTGGGTCGCGTGGCCGCCTCCGAACCCTCCCCCCGCAGGGCGCTCGGGTGTTGCGCAAAGCGACGCCGGGACGTCGGCGAGCGTCGAGAGCAGTCCGCCGCCGGCGAGTGGCGACCCGAAGGTGAGCACTGAGGGCGCGTCCCCGGATTCCGGCTCGGGCTCGATTCCAGGGTACGACGGGTGGGATGGGAAAGTGGGATGGCCGCCGAGCAGTCCCGCGGTCGCGGACGCGTCGGGAAAACCCACTCAGGAGGAAGCGTCGAGAGAACCCGATGACGAAGACTCGTCGGAAAACGCGAAGGGGGATTGGCGAGCCCCCCCGGATTGGGACGGGTGGGTAGCCTGGCCTCCCCCGAACCCGCCGCCGCCGTCGACGCGAGACGCGGGCGCGGTACTCAAATTTTAGACTCAAGATAGCAACCTCGTCAGCCGCCGCCTAAACGCGTTCAGCGTCGCATCTCCACGTCTCCATGAAACACCATCGAGCTCGCTCGTATCTAATGCCTCTTGTGGTGTCGGCCGCTTCCGTGCCTGTTGTGCTTCCCCCCGTTCCGCTCCTCCAGCCCGCGCGCGGCGGCGGCGGCGGCGGCGGCGGCGTGCGCGGCGGGCGTCTGCGGCGGTCGCATCCCGAGCGCATTCATCATGCCGCCGACGACCCGCCCGTGCCGCTCGACGTTCCGCACGCGCCCCTCCGCCACCGCCGCGGTCCCCAGCACGAACGCACTCACCGCCCTCTGCACGAACACGCACAAAACCAAGAGCGCGGCGCACGCGCCCGCGACGCCGCCGCTGGGCAACCAGCGTCCGCGCATCTCTTTTTTTAATTTATCGAGATGCGAACGCGCGGCGCCGAAATCCGGCTGGATCCTCAGCGTGGCTTCGAACGAGCGCACCGCCTCTTCCGTTCGGCCCTGGGACGCGTACGCGTTCCCGATGCTGTACTGCAGCAGCGTGTGTCGCGGGTTCATCTGTAACCCGAGCGTGAACAGGCGGATCGCTTCTTCCGGTTCGCCCATCACGAAACGCACGCCCCCCAGGTTGAGGTAAAAGTCGGGATGCGGCTGCGCGCGCAACGCGCGCTCGAAACACTCCACGGCCAAATCGCTCTCGCCCTTGACCCTGTATGCGTTCCCGAGGTCGCTCCACATCACCGGGTCGCTCGGGTTCTCGCGCGTCGAGCGCAGTAACACGTCGAACGCCTTCTCCACGCCGCCGTACCGGTCGAACAGCACGGCGAGCGCCGGTTCCGGTCGCAGGATTCGATTCTTCTTCGGCGCGCCGCGTGTCGACCAATCCGCCTCCGCCTCGCTCGGGTCGCGCAGCAGGTCCAGGCCGTACGAGGGCAGGTCGCGCATTTTGTGCGTGGTGTTCTCCGCGCCCGCGTCCAGCAGCACGCCGAGGTGCGTCCAGGCGTGCCGCCTGGCCCACCGCTCCTTCGCGGAGGCTTTGTTGTGGGACAGCGATTCGTCGTTCGGGACGGTGGGCTTGCGCGCGCCGGGGTGCTGCACGGGCAGGCTGAACTTCACCGTGTCCTCCGGGACGTGGTCCAGGGACAGCGACCGGATGATGCCCGCGTCGGGGTCCACGCGCAGGTGCGTCGCGGCGCGAGCCAGGGGGAGCGACGTGAGCGCCAGCGACCCCGCCAGGGACCTGGAAAGCGCGGTGGGCGCGAGGATCGGCGTCGCGTCCGCGCGCCCGAAGCCCGCGCCCGCGGGCTCACCCAGCGCCACGCACAACACCAGGGCGATCGAAGCGAGCCCACCGGCGCGCATGGCGACCGCGGGACCCGAACTCGGCGCGTGCGCCACCCGTGTGGCTTGTGCGCGCGCGAGGAAGCACACGAGTCTCTTTCGGGATTTTGCCTATTACCCAGAGAAAGCGCACGCCGTATGAGTATTCAGTCAGGCACGGTGCCGGTCTACACTGGGGCCTCGGTTCGCGCTTTTTTCTCGACTCTAGATCGCGCATTTGCTGGGGTTTGCGTGCCGCGCGTTCACTGCACGCCGCGCGTGTCCCCGATCAGGAGGCACAGCGCGATGGCGATGGATACGGGCGCGTACGTCGCGGGCGAGTCCATCTACATCCCCATCTCCGGGACGGACGAGGCGGTGGCCCTCAACGTCGACGACCTTCCCGAGAATGTGGACGACGTGCTCGGCCTCCTGCAGGCCGAGTTGAGTCCTCTGGGGCTGTGGCTGGACCTCGCCAAGGCGTACTTGCAGAGGGGCAAGGAGGAACACTTCCGGGCGATCCTGGAGACGGGGTGCTCGCCAGGTGCGTGATCACGGACGGGATTTATCGGCGGGTCCGCGCTCGCGTGAAGCGCCGATCGACGCGGCGACGAAATCGCGCCGATCCCGGCGCCCGCGGTCGAGATCGGATCGCGCACGATCCGGCGCCCGCGCCCGCGTCCGGACCCCCAGCAGAGTCCCGCCTCCCGTCGCGCGCCACGATCGCTGACCTCGACTCTCTCCCTTCCGCCACCTCCTGGCGACTTTTCGCGAACCGACAGAGATCGAGGAGTACTACCCCGACGCCAAGTACCAGCGCACGTGCTTGATGTGCGCGTTCGCGTCGTACTACACCAACCTCGGCTCGGCGGAGCCCGACAAGATCAACCGCGACGAGCATTTCCACCGCGCCGAGTCGCTGTTGAACCAGGCGTCCTTGATCCGGCGGAACGGCGCGCCCGGCGAGAAGGAGGAGCAGCTGCCCGTGCTGGGCATGGCGCACCTCAAGATGGCGCGCGGCGACACCGCGGAGGCGGAGAAGCTGATAGACGCCGCGCGCAACCTCAAGGATGACGGCGCGGAGAACGTCGCGCCGATGCTGTGGAAAGCGCTTTTCCTGTTCCGCCGCGCCGCGTTCGGAGACGCGCTGCAGTGGTACCGCAGGGCCCTGCGCGCGCACCCGAGCGCTCCCGCGACTGTGCGCCTGGGCATAGGCGCGTGCCAGCTCAGGCTCGGGCAGTTCGCGGAGGCGCTCAAGGCTTTCGAAAGAGCGCTGTCTCTGGAGCCGCAAAACCCGGACGCGCTTCTGGGCGCGGCGCTCGCCGAACTTCACGGCGCGTCGCCGAACGGTGACGACGACCTCGACGAGGCGGGCGGCGGCGGAGAATCCTCCGTCGCCTACGACGCCGCGGTCGAGCGCGGTCTGCAGTACCTGGAGCGCGCGTTCAACGTGGACCCGCACAACCCGGCGACGCGCGTCGCGCTCGCCAAACACTTCCTCGTCGCGAACGACGGCGACGCGGTTGCGAAGCTCACCGAGACAATCGTCGCGGGCGCGGGCGGCGGCGCCGTCGCCGCCACGAACAGACTCAGGGCGGAGGCTTCGTTCGTGCGCGCGCGCGCCGCGCACAAAAACGGCGACCTCGCCGCAGCGCGCTCTCTGTACCAGGCGGCGGCGCAGCTGGACGAAACGTTCGCGGCACCCGCGTTTGGGTTAGCGCAAGTCGCGCTGGCGCGCGGCGACGTGAAAGCCGCCGGCGTGTACGCCGAGAAGGCTCGCGCCGCCTTCCCCGAGAGCCACTCCGTCGTGCGCGTGTACGGGCACCTGCGGCGCGTGGAGGACGACGCGCGGTCCATCGCGGCGGGGGGGGGCGTGGTTTCCGTCGGCAAGGCCGGCGCGGGCGCCGGGCGCGACGCCGAGACCGCCGCCGCGCTGCGCCGCGCCGCCGACGCCGACGCGTCGGATTTCGAAGCGCGCCTCGAGCTGGGAGACGCGCTTCTCGGCGCCGGCGAGTACGCGCGCGCGTCGGCGGCTTACGAGCGCGCCGCGGAGATTGCGCCCGGAGACGCACCCTCCGCGGCGCTCCTGAACAACTGCGGCGTGTTGCGTGCGATGACCGGTCGCGGCGCGCACGAAGGCCGCTTCGAGAAGGCGCGATCGTGGTTCCTGCGCGCGCTGGCGGCGGCGCACGCCGAGAGCGAAGGCGCCTCCGGCGTCGGTTTGGATAAAAAAACCGACGCCGCGACGGGCGAGGCGCTGGACGTCTCGTCGGCGCGCGCGAAGACGCCGGAGTCGGCTTTGCCCGTGGCGTTCAACCTCGCGCGGCTGGTGGAGGATCGAGGCATGGTCGCCGAGGCGGAGCGGCGGTACCGCGACCTGCTCGTGGCGTCGCCGAAGATGACGGAGTGCCTGCTGCGGTTAGCGAGCATGCGCGCCGAGCGCCGCGATTTCGACGGCGCCACTAAACTGGCGCGCGAGGCGCTCGCGCTTAACGCGGAGGACACCGACGCGATGGCGTTTTTAGGCCATCTGCTGATGAAGCAGGGCCGGTGGGCGGAGGCGCAGGCGCAGTTCAAGCTGCTCCGCGCGGCGCACAAGCCGCTGGGCGCGCAGGCGGCGCAGCTCGCGGCGGCGGCGGGCAAGGACCCCAAGGCGGCGACGCACGCCACGGACGAGTACGCGATGATCTCGGTGGGCAACGCGGCGTATTACCAGGCGATGAAGGCGCAGAGCGCGGGCAACCGTAACCGCGCTGGGTCGGACGAGAAGTCTTCCAAAGCCGTGAAGGAACACCTGGAGTACGCCGCGACGATGTACACCAAGGCGCTGCAGAAGAGCGAGTCCAACCTGTTCGCCGCCAACGGGCTGGGCATTCTTTTAGCGGAGAAGGGCAAGATCGAGGAGGCGAAGGAGACGTTCCAGATGGTCGCGGAGGGGCTGCGCGCGGCGGCGACGAACGGCGACGAGAGCTCCGGCGACGCGAACGGCGCCGCGCGGGACCGCGCGTCCAAGTTCCCCGACATCTGGATCAACCAGGGCCACATTCAGATGGCCAAGGGGAACTGGGACGCCGCCGCTAGGCACTACGCGCAGGCGCAGGCGAAGTTTTTCCACAACCTCGACCCCTCGGTGATGCTGTACCAGGCGCGCAACCAGTACGAGAGCGGCACGTCCGGGTTGCCGGAGTCGCAGAAGACGCTGCGACGCGCTCTGCACGTCGCGCCCTGGAACCACCGGCTTCGATTCAACCTGGCGTACGTGATCCAGGAAAAGGCGCAGCGCGAGATGCAGACGCTGCTGAAAGCCGGCCAGAAGATTGCGGGCGGCGGCGTCGCCGAGGATGGCGGCACGAAAGCCGCGCGCTTGCAAACCGCCATCGACGAAATCGCGCTCGCCGGGTCCATCTTCGATCAGCTCCTCACCGTCGCCGCCGCCGCGGAAGCCGGCGGTGAGACCGAGGGCGACGACAAAGACAAAGAGGAGCGCAAGCGAAGAGCGAGCGCGATGCTGGGTTTCGATAAATCCAGGGTGCGCACGCACGCGGGGTTCTGCCGCCAGTCGCTCAAGGATTGGCCGCAGAACCTTCCCAAGGCGCGCGCCGAGGATGAGGCGTTTCACGCCAAGCGCGAGTCGCTCATGGCGGAGCGCCGCGCGGAGATGGAGAAGCTCGCCATGGAGAAGGCGAAGGCGCGTGCGGACGAGGAGCTCAAGCGCAAGGCCGAGGAGGCCGCCGCCGCGGCGGCGCGGGACAAGTTCAAGAGGTCCAACGAGGAGTACATGGCGCGCACCGCCGGCGAGCGCGAGGCGGAGGCGGCGGCGGAGGGCCGGCGCGGGAAAGGCGGAGCCGCCGAGTACGTGGACGAGGACGACGACGACGTGCCGGCGCCGGATGCCGAGCTCGCCAAGCCCAAGACCGCGGAGGAGAAGGCCGCGCTCAAGGCCACCGGTCTGTTCTCCGACTCGGAAGACGAGGAGGAGGAGGCGCAGGACACGGACGAGGAGGAGGAGGAGGCGCCGGACGCCGAGAAGTCGGACGCCGAGAAGTCGGACGCCGAGTCGGAGGAGGAGGAGGACGCGCCCGCGGCGACGGAGGATCCCGCGCCCTCCGGCCGCCGCGCGCGCGCGAAGCCCGAGGCTGAGGTCGAGAAGAGCTCCAAGGCGAAGAAGGCTATGGAGGCGCTCGCCGCGAAGAGCAGGAAGAAGCGCGGGCTCGAACCTGCGGCGGAGGGCGCCGCGGCGGAGGAGGAGGCGGCGGATCCGGAGCCGGAGGCGCCTTCGCGGAAACGACGCAAGGCGCTCGTCGACGACGACGACGAGTGACGCGTCGGTTCGACTTTTGTTCGTTTTTCTACCAGACGATACACGCTACTCGACGCGATCTCGCTACTCGACGACGTCAGTCACCTTCTCGCGGTTTGTCTCGCGACACGCCTCTCTCGCCGGCCTAACCCGCTCTCTCGGCGTGTATGTTCGCCACGCACCGCGCGTGGTCCAGCCAAAACAGCGGCTCGGCGTTGGCGTCGTCGCAGCGCTGCACGGCGTCGACTTTCAGCTGAAGTTTTTCCCGGTACTCCGCGACTCGGCCTTGACATCGCACCAGCGCCCCGAGACGCAGACCCCTCAAATCTATGCTAAAGTCGCCGTTGGAGACAGCCCCCCCTCCCGCGGTGAGCGTCGCGCCGCCGTCGTCGCCCGCGGAGTTGAGCCACACCACGCACTCGAGGCACCCCGTGCCGTCGTCGACTGCGTCGCGACGCGTTTCGAGTGGCGACGAGAGATTTATTCGGAAACGGATTCGGATGGGGTCAGTCGGAGCCGTCCGGGTGCCGCGATGCGCGCGTGACGAGAGATGCGAGCGGGGTCTTTCCACGCGAGGCGCATGGACGGGAACATAGGGGTGGGAAGCGCGTCACGTACGCGTGAAGATGGTCTTGCTGTCCCGGACGGTGAGCGTCACGACGTGTCCCATGAGCTCGTATCGCTTCGTCGGCCTCCCGTGGAAGAAGTGCACCCCGCGGTTGGTGCCCTCCGCGGGCACGAGCGCGGGGTGTTCCCCCACCACCTCGCCCGCGGTCACCTTCACGTTCGCGAAGAAAAGCGGGTCCAGCCCCCACGACTCCGGTGGGGGCGGGGGCGCCGCCATCGCGAGCGCGCGCGGGAGAGTGCCAACTTTTCAGTCGCACGATCTGACGTTTGGAAAGAAGTTTCGCGTGCCAGCGTTGGACCGCTCGACCACAATCGGCCTCGCGCGGATGTCGGGCGAGGGCAAGTCCGAGGGCGATGGCTCCGGCTGGGGCTGGGGCACCAGCTCGGACTGGGGCATGGGGGACTTGGATATCACCGCCAGCTTGAACTCGCTAGCCGAGCAGGCTAACCAGATAGACCTCACCGCGGCGGCGAACTACGCGGCGGAGCAAGCGTCGTTGGCCGCGGAGCAGGCCGCGGAACAAGCCAGCGCTTTCGATGTCTCCGCCGCGGCGTCGTACGCCGCGGAGCAGGCGCAGCTGGCCGCGGAGCAGGCTGCGGAGCGTGCGTCGCAGATGGCGAAGGAACTCGAATCCTTCGACGCGGGACTCGACGCGGACGCGGCGTCCACCGCCGCGACCGTGCCGTCCACGGGGCACGGTTCGGATTGGACGTCGGGCGAATCCGGCGACCCGGAGAACGACGCGGACCGGTCGGAGACGCGCGGCGCGACGGAACCCGAAACCGACGTGGAGACGAAACCTCCTCTTCCGACGGAATCCCCCGCCGCGGAACCGTCTTCGGAACCGGCCCCGGAAGAAGACGCGTCCGCTGCGCCGTCGGCGGAACGTTCCGCCGGCGCCGAGGACCCGGACGCCGCCGCCGCCGCCGTCGTTCCCGCTTCCGCCGCGTCCGCCGCGACGACATCGCCGAAGATGAAGACACCGCCAGCCTTGGACGGCTCGGATCCTTCGGAAGACGCGCGCGACGCTGAGCTCCGTCGGCTCCGCGAAACGCTCGCCGCTCGCGAGTCGCAGCTTTTGGCGGCGGCGTCGTCGGCGGCGGCGGCGCGCGAGGCGGAGACGTCCGAGCTCCGGCGCGAGCTCGCGGCTCTGCGCGGGGCCTCCGGCGCCTCGGCCTCCGATGCCTCGGACCTCGCCGCGCGGCTGGAGGAGAAGGAGCGCGAGATCCGCGAGTGGGCGGAGGAGGGCGAGGCTCTTTCGAAGCGGCAGGCGGAGCTCGAGTCCGCCGTCAAGGCCAAAAACGCGCGGATCCGCGAGCTCGAGGCTCGGCGCGCGGAGACAGAGTCGCGGCTGGAGGACGAGGTCGCGAAGCGCGGCGCCCTCGAGGCGCAGAGGGAGGCGCTCGCCTCGGAGGCAGAGGACGCGAGGCGCTCGACGGCGGCGGCGGAGGCCAAGGCGGACGCCGAGGCGCGCGCCCGACTGGAAGCCGCGCTCCGCGACGCGCGCGAGACGGAGCGCGCGCTGAGAGAAGAGACGGAGGGTTTGCGCGAGGCGGCGACGCGCGCGGCGGAGGCTTCCGCGCGCCGCGAGGAGCGCGCGGCGGAGGAGATGAAAGAACTGGAGACGCGATGGCAGGAAAGCGAGGCGAGACACCAAGCGCTCGCCGAGCGTTTGCCGGAGAGCACGAGGCCGCTGCTTCGGCAAATCGAGGCGATGCGCGCGGGCGAGCGCGACGCCGCGG
>Ga0233432_10003072_pt1 | contig 15274 bp, 19 predicted proteins | sample SI_122_August201_6_FD_179870 | JGI IMG/M metagenome (GOLD analysis project Ga0233432, IMG submission 179870) | Seawater microbial communities from Saanich Inlet, British Columbia, Canada - SI_122_August2016_10_MG | ecosystem: Environmental > Aquatic > Marine > Inlet | place: Canada: British...
AATCCAATAAATGAGACAAAAAATTATTTAGATCAAATAAAATTAATTAAAAGTTGTAATTATCTTGTAGTAGAATATGGTGCTTCATTATGGTTAAATGGTTTATTTGCTAAAAATTTAATTGTAATAGTTTTGGGAACAACACAAATACACAATGAATTAAACTATAAAGCTGGACCACATTTAAATAATATTTATAAATGTATTGAAAAAAATAGTAATATATTTTTTTTAACAACAACTCATAATTATAAAAGAATAGGATATAATATTTTTTCAGAATTAGATACTTTTTTTTATAAAAATGATAAAATATAAAAAAATAAATTTATAACTTTTAATTATAATGAATAAATGTATTTTAATTACACATCAATTCATAAAAAAAGGAGAAGAACATAAAATAGAAATATTTAAATTTGTTCTTGAATACTATAGAAAACATAATCCAACTAGTTTTATAATATTAACTGGACACGGTATAAAACCACCAGAAGAAATTTTGAAAATAGCTGATCATTATTATTGGAGTGAGAATATAATTAAAGGTGAAATTGGTAAAGGGCATCCAAGATTAGTGACAATAGGTTTAAAAAAAGCAAAAGATTTAGGTGTTGATTATGTGTGTAAAACACGGTTAGATAGTATTATAATGATACCTGAAATATTAGATTATTGTGACAATATTTTACGTAAATCAAAAAAAAAAATGATTAATACACATTATTACACGTCCAATTATTTATTAATGGATTTATTTAACTATGGAAAAACAGACCTATTAATAAAGTTATACGATCCTAATAATTGGTATGTAAAATGGGATAAATCTGGTTTAGGACCGGTAGCAAAAAATTATTTAGATCAATTTAATTTTGAATTAAAATTACCTTTTGATAAAAATTATTGGGAAAGTTGTGTATTAAAATATACACATATAATTACTCCTAAAGATTTAAAATGGATAGATTTTAGAAGATATCCTAAATTAATTGAAAACATTAGTATAAAAGAAAATAATTTCAAAAATTATTTAAATTATCTATGGCTTCATTAAATTATGTAATATAATTATAAAAATATATTTTTTTATAATTATTATTTATATAATAATATAGATGGAAAATAAAAATATAGCATTTTGTTTAGTAGGATCGTTTTTAAGAAAAAAAAATTTGAAATATAATTTAGATTTATTAATTGATAAAAATTTTATTTGTGATGACGTATACTTAGTATATTCAGAATATTATGAAGAATTCTCAAAAGATGTAGTTGATATTAATGATATAAAAAATAATCTTTATAAATATGGTTTTAAAAATATATTTTTAAAAAAATTAGATGATAACTATCAAAAATTTAGTAATATTTGTGAGAAAAAAGGTTTTGGTCAAGTTAAGCACCCAGCCCCTTCAAGGATATTATCATTTACAAATTCTATATCTGAATGTTTTCAATTAGTAGACAAAAAGTATGACTATATAATAATGACCCGTTATGAATACCTTGATCAATCTTATGTATTATTAAAAAATTTTCAAGAAAATAAAAAATATAAAAAAGGCTTTAAGCACATAATATCTGAATTAATGCCTAATGAAATTCTAGGACACTTGGTTTATCCTAAATGTCTAAATGATTTATTTTTAGTTAGTCATTACACAAATATGATTAATTTAAAATATTTTTATAATAATTTCTGGAATATTGTAGTTAAATTAAAAGAAAAACCTTTAATTAATTATGAAAAAATAAATTTAAGTCCTTTTGATATGGAATCTATGTTAACTGCTTTTTTTTTATATTATGTAAAAAATGTTAAAATTAAAAAATGGAATAAATATATTGAATCTTATCATATATTTATCGGACCAGAATGGAGTATAAATTATCAAAAATACGATAATCAATTTGAAAATAAATTAAAAAATTCTAAATAGAAATTATATAATGTTTATTAATTTTGATAAAAAATTTTTATTTATCGCTATTGCAAGAACTGGTTCTACAACTTGTTATAAAACATTAGAAGAAGATTTAATGTATAAACTTATTGATGATTTAAATATGAAAAAAAATTTGGATATTTTAATAAAAAAAAAATTTAAAAAAGATATTTTAAATTTAAAAAATGAAATAATATATAGAATAAAAAAAATACCACAAAATATATTAAATCAAATAGGAATTAATATATTCGAAAATGATACTATAATTTTTAATGAAATAAAAATTATATCTGGATTTAATTTATTACCAAATAAATATCATAAACCTATAAAGGAAGTAATACAAGAAAATCCTGGAGTAGAAAACTTTTTTAAATTTTGCTTTGTAAGAAATCCTTACACTAGATTTTTATCTAGTTGGAAAGAATTTAAAAAAAAGGATCACTCTAGATGGGCTTCTGAAATTAATAATTATAAAAATTTTGAAGATTTTTGTTTAAATTACAAAAATACACAATTTTATAAAAATAATGAAATACATTTCAGAACACAGACAAGTTTAATAAGTAAAGATGACTGTATTTGTATGGATAAAATATATAAATTTGAAAATTTTGAAGAGGAAATTAATAGTTTAAAAGTTACTTTGGATTTGAAATCTGAAAATAATTATCATGAAAGAAATACTGGTAGTGAAAGTTTCATTAAATTTTATAATAATGAAATGCTTGATATTGTTTATGAAGTTTATAAAGATGATTTTATCAATTTTGGTTATAAAAAAATATTAAAATAAATATACATATAATAAATATGAAAAAAAATTGTATTATATTTTTTAATTGTCATGGAGGAGAATTAATAAATCATTTAATTAGTTCAAAACAATTTAATGATAATTATGATATTACATTTATTACATTATATGATTATATAGAAGGATATAAATATGAAAAAAATGAAGATTTAATAGACGAACATAAACAATTAATTCAAAGCTGTGATTTAATTATTTTACAATATATAAAAAAAGATAGAAAAATAATTCATCAAGATTATATAAAATCATTATTAAAAAAAGAATGTATTTCAATTATAATACCTCATTATACATTTTCAGGATATCAATATCCTTATGATATTATAAATGATAATAATATAAATGAAAATATAACAAAAAAAGAACTACAAAATTATATAAATAATTTATTTATTGATAAAGAAAATGAAATTATAGCACATTTAAATTCAGAATTAAATAATATAAAAGAGTTAGATACGCATAGTGATATTAAGTGTTATAAATTTATAAAAAATAATTATAATAAAAAACTATTATTTTATTCACGTTCTTATCCCACCTATAATTTATTTCATTTTATATCACAAAAAATATTAGAAAAAATAAATATTACTGATATAATTCTACCAGTTTGGTCTTCTTATGCTAGTGCTCATACAGAACTAATTTTACCCAATGTAAGTAAATATTTAAATTTAAAATTTGATATTACATTTAATTATAGATGTAATATTTTAGAATATATTATATGTTGTAAAAAATGTAATTGTAATAATCTTTATTTAAGGAATAGAAGAACTGCTGGTAGAAATCATGTAAAAAATATACTAGATATAATTTCATCAAAAAAATATAAATAATAATAAATATATATATATACAAATGATTATTTTATATAATCGTTCAGATAGATTAGGTGGAAATTTTATATCTAAATTATGTCAAATCATATATTCTCATTATAATAATATTCAAACATTGAATGAAAATCAATATTTTAAAACAGATATTCATTATGTAAAATTATGGGATTGTAAACAATCATGTTTATATTCTTTATTTAATAAAGTTTTTATAAACTATTGTGTTCAACATAATAGAAAAGCAATTAAAGATCTAAATAATAATTTTTTTAATTTTAATAGAGAAGATGAAAATAATCATATTAATTTATCTAAATTAATGATAGATGTAATTCTTGAAATAAAACAAGACTTATTTTCATATTTCAATACAAATATTAAAACAGATTTTTATAATTATTTAAAATGTAATTTAGATAATTATATACAAATACCAAATAAAAAATATATATGCTATCATATAAGATTAGGAGATATATCTAGTAGACCAATTATAAAAAAAAAAGAAAATGATATAATATTTAACTATTATTCAAGTAAAATAAATAATCTTGATAATAATTTTGAAGATAAACATCAATATTTTAAAGATAATTATAATGTTAGAAGAACAAAATATCATGAATTTCAATCACCCGTTGATGAAACAGAAATATTAAACAATATTAATAAAGTTAAAAATATATATCCATCACATGAAGTTTATTTAGTAACTGATAGTATAAATAAAATATCAAATAATATAAGAAAATTAAATTATCCTATTATTAGAAATAGAAATCAAGATTTAGATTTATGGTTTTTAATTCATAGTGACGTTTTGATAACTAGTAAAAGTTCTTTTTCACTAATTGCTGCATTATTACATAAAGGTAGTATGTTATATTTACAACCATGGGGATTAATTGGTTCTTCCGGACTTAAAACTAAATTTGACAAAACTAAAAATTCTATAAATTATGAAATTTTATAACATAAACACATTTTTTATTTATTTGTTTTTTATTTATTTGTTTTTTAAAGATAATCTTTTTAAAAGATAATCTTTTTAAAAGATAATTTTTTTAAAAATAAATATAAAACTATTATCTATTATTAATTGGTTATTTTACTAATTTCATTAAATGTATTTAATATATACACTTCATTTCTTCCAACTATAGCATAAAAGTTGTAATTTTTTTCTTTTAAAAAATCTCTAATTTTTTCTAATTCATTATTTGTATTCAACATTTCTACTAATATAACATTTATTATATTTTTTGAAAAATCTATTGATTTTAATACATTTAATTCATGCCCTTCGACATCTAATGAAAATAAATCAATTTTATGTATATTTGTTTCATCTAATATACTCTGCATGGTTCTTGGTTGTAACCTGACTATTTTTTTTCTTTATTTCTCCAATAACTATGTTCATTATCTTTTGAAAAGAAAGCATTATGACTTTCTGGAAGTGTTGAGACTACACCAGAAACAGCCTCATTATATATACATTGATATTCACAAGGGCTAGTTATATCAGAAACTAATGTTGTAAATAATTTATTATTTGGACGATTTTTTAGTAAATGTTTATATTGATATGGATTTGCTTCAATTAATATACCATTCCAATTTAACTGTTTTTCAAAAAATAATGTATTTGAAGCCATTAATCCGTCACAAGCACCTATTTCTAAAAATATTTTATTTTTTACATTATAAAAAATATTTTCGTACAAAAATTTATCTTCTTTATGTCTCCCATTAAATTTAAACATATATATTATTATAAATTAATATATATATACTTATATAACGTAAATATATAATATTTAAATAGTGTAATTTTTTAATAAAATATAAAGTTACATTTTTTTTTAATATTATACATTTCAGAAGTAGTACTAATAAACATTGGACTTACTGTTTTTTTTTTTATAAAAAAGTAGTATTATTAATAATACTACTTTTTTATTAACTTGTTTATATTCTACATTCATATTATTTAATATAATTTCTATATTTTCACTAGATGTTTCATAATTTTTATGAAGACATTCAGGTAATATTTAATTATTTATTTTGATATAAAAAATACATATTTATATTATATAATGGAAAACAATATTACTTCATTATCTGTTGAAGAATATCTGAAAAAAATGTTATATTTTAATGGAAATGTAGAAGGAAATGTATCTAATAGAAAAAAACAAGTTGAAGATATTAATAAAATTGTAAACGATTATAAACCGATTAATGTTTTAGAAATTGGATTTAATTCTGGACACTCATCAGAATTATTTTTAGAAAATAATAATAATATTAATTATTTGGGATTTGATATTGGAATAAACAAACAAACACTTCCTATGAGAGATTTTATGAAATTAAAATATGGTAATCGTTTTAATTTAATAATAGGAGACTCAATTATATCATTACCTGAATATATAAAAAATAACAATAGTAAAAAATTTGATTTAATATTTATTGATGGAGGCCATGATTATAAAATTGCTAAGAGTGATTTTGATAATTGTAAAAAATTATCAAATGAACATACAATAATTATATTTGACGATGTTATGTATGATAAATCATATATAAGAGAATACAATAAAGGTCCAAATAAAGTTTGGAAAGATGCATTAGATAATAATGAAATAATTCAATTAGGTATAGAAGAATATCAAGGCACTGTTCGTAAATATAAAAAAAGAGGAATGGTTTGGGGAAAATTTAAATTTATATAATATATTATAATTAATTATTTATTTTTGAAATGTGTAATTTTTTAATAAAATATAAAGTTACATTTTTCTTTTAAAATATTATACATTTCAGAAGTAGTACTAATAAACATTGGACTTACTGTTTTTTTTTTAAATGAAAAAGTAGTATTATTAATAATAAATTGTTTAACTTGTTTATATTCTACATTCATATTATTTAATATATTTTCTATATTTTCACTAGATGTTTCATAATTTTTATGAAGACATTCAGGTAATATAATTGGTTTATATTTTTTTATAATAGCGTCTCCACCTATTATAACCATCGCATCCCATCCTTCTGTATCAATATGCATAATTCCAATATTAGAATATTTATTTTTTACAAACTTACTATCTAAATTTATCATATCAAAAACATGGTCATTATTATTATTTGCTGTAATATATCTTTTACTACCACGACCTTTGTTGTAATATCGTTGGTTTGGATCAACACATACTGTTTTTATTATATCACCTACAGCATATTCATTTACTTCAATATTTAATTTATTCATATTTATTACAAATTTAATATATTCACATTTTTTTTTATCAGGTTCAAAAATTATAAATTTAATATCATTTCTTTTATTTTTTTTACAAAATAATGATAATATAATACTAGTATCACCTATATGGCCACCAATATCAAAAAATAAATAATTAATAGGTAAATTTAATATTATATTCATTTCTAAATCTTTTGTATTTATATGTTTAAGTTTAAATGGTAATGACGGTGTTGTATCGGGATAGGGATTACTATTAGGTAAAATTAACTTAGTATTAAATATTTCAATATTTATTATATTATACTTTTCTAATATATCTGTCATTTAATATAATATTAATATATTTTTTCATTCCTTCTTCAAAATTTATTTTTGGTTCATATTCTAACATATTTTTGGCTTTTGTTATATTTGCATTACTATGTGGTATATCTCCTTCTCTATTTGGTCCAAAAATCGGTTCTATATCTGTTTTTAATTCTTTTTGTAAAACTTTAATTAACTCTAATAAACTTGTTTGTCCTCCTGCACCAATATTAAATGCTTCTCCAAAACATTTTTCATTTTCAGTTATTAATGCCAATATATTTGCTTGAACTGCATTTTCAACATATGTAAAATCTCGTGAAAAAGTCCCATCTCCATTAATAACCGGTTGTTTTCCGGATTTCATTAAACTTATAAATTTTGGAATTACAGCAGCATATGCTCCATTTGGGTCTTGTCTTGGACCAAAAATATTAAAATATCGTAATCCAATACATTCCATATTATAACATCTTGTAAAAACACCAGCATAAATCTCATCAATTGCTTTTGTTGCAGCATAAGGAGATAAAACATTTCCAGTATTTTCTTCAACTTTCGGTAAAACAGGATGATCACCGTAAACACTTGATGATGATGCGTATACAACTCTTTTAATACCTTCTTCTTTTGCCGCTATTAAAATATTTAAAAATCCATTTACATTTGCAATATGACTTGATAATGGGTCATTGACGGATCTAGGAACAGAACCTAATGCTGCTTGATTGGTAATAACATCAATATTTTTAACTGCTTTTCTACAATCTTCTAGATTAGAAATATCTCCATAAAAAAAATCTACATTTTCATATTTATTTAATAAAAATTGTATATTCTCCATTTTTCCTGTTTTTAAATTATCAATTATTCTTACAAATTTTACTCCATTATTTAATAATGTTTCAACAATATTTGAACCAATAAATCCAGCTCCTCCACTTACTAAAACGTTTAAATTTTCCATAGTTTAATATTATAAATCATAATATTTTATTATATTAAACTTAATTATTTATTTTGATACTAAATGTCTTTCATTTTTATTATCATAAAATGAATTTAAAAAATTAAATCCAACCTCTTCTAACATATTTTTTAAATCATCTTTATAAAAAGTTTGTAAATGAGCATATCTAGTATTAGGATATTTTATTGGTTCCAATGGAACCTCAATATGTAAATAGCTATTATTAGGCATGATTTTATACAATGTATATAACGAATTTAATGGATTTTCAAGATGTTCAAAACAATGATAACTTATTATTAATGTTTTTTCTTTCAACTTAATATTATTTATATCATTGGTATTATTAAAATCTATTAACTCTACATTAAAATTTAAATATTTTCCTAATAAAATATTAGATTTAACTGTATCACATCCTGATACATTTATTTTTAAATCTTGATATGATTTTAATAATAATGGAAATCTAAAACCAATTTCAAATAAGTTTTCTATTTTATTTTCATTTAATAAAATAGAAAACTTATTTGAAATATAGTTCATCAAATTTATTCCATATATTTTATCTTTATATTCTAGAATATCGATAAATTTATTTTTAATGTTTTTTAAATAAAATCTTGCCGGATACCATGTTTTATTATGACATCCATAAAGTAATATTTTATTTTTAGGATTATTATTATAATTAACTAGTTCATTATTATTTATACCATGATAATATTGAATTAATTTCTCATTTTCTATATTCATATTTGTTATTTTATTAAATACGTACATATATGAACCAAAAAAATAAATATTTTTAAAATCTTTAATTAAATTGTTTAGTTGTAACTGACATTGATATGTACTTTTTCTATTATAATGATAATGAACATCATCAATCCATATAAATTTATTACAATTATATGTTTTCAAAAATTCAATATTATTCATAATAAAATCTTTATATTTTTTAAAATGACAAATAAATATTTCTAAATTAAATTTATTATTTTTGACATATAAATTAATATCTTCATCATCTTTAAAATTTTTACAAACATATCCTTTTTTTTTTACAAAATCTAGTGTTGGAGAATAACTATATTCTTGATTAATAATACCTGAGTCAACATTATGGTAATTATCAGAATAAGCAAATAATTTCATGATATATATTATTTAATATTTTTAAATAAAATAGTCAAATTATATTCTGACAACCATTGTTTTATTTGTTTTTTTTATTTTAACAATTAAATATTTTTTCATATTTATTCCAATAATTTATACGTTTACATTATAAGTAAAATATTTAAAATAATTTTAAAAATTCTTCTACACTAATTAGATTTAATATTTTTTTTCTATCTTTTTCTAAATTTTCATATTTTAAATTTTCTATTTTTGGATATAATTCTTGCGTTCCTAATTGTATAACACCTACACCCCAATCTGTATTAACTACATACATTTTTATATTATGAGCAGTCATTCTTTTTTTCACATATGCTTTCCATACTGTGCCGTTCCACGAAGGATAACTACCATTTACGCAATAATTATCTCTTTGATGAAAATTTGTTGGTGGATTGCAATCATGCATTATTAAAAATCCATTTTTATTTAAATGATTTAAAGAATTATCTATGTCTCTTGTTACTTGTTCTTCGAGATGTAAACCGTCTATAAATATAATATCAAATTTTCTATCTAAATTTTTAAAATAATCATCACTTTCTTTTTCTACTAATGTTAAATTTTCTTTATTTACATTTTTGTATGGTTTTAAATTAGGATCTATTCCTACTAATTCATCAATAATAATTTTATTAATATTACTTCCATTACGAACACCAATTTCTAAATAAGATTTTAAATTATATTTTTTAATTAAATGATTAATTATTGATGTTCTATCTGTTTTTCTTTCACCAAATGACCATTTATAATCGCCAACTTGACCATTAATTTCTATTTTTGTCATTATATAATATAATAACTATTATTTATATTTATTATTTAATATTTTTAAATAAAATAGTCAAATCATCTTTTGAAAACCAATCTTTTATTTGCTTTAACCATAAAATATTCTTTTCATCTTTATTCCAAGATTTTCTAGTTCTACCTTGATGAGTTAAATACACTTTTCCATTTAAATAAAACTCTTGACCTTTACCATTTTTATGTAAAAAAATTAAATCGTCATCTGATGGTCTTTTACGAGGTAATATTTTATATTTATCTTTTTTATTTTTAAAAAAAATATTAAATTGTGATCCAGTGTCAAATACCATATCATCACCGTTTTTTAATTCATATATATCTGCATTTTTTGTAATTTTAAAATTTATTCCATTTATTTTATTTTTATAATTTTCTTTCAATTTACTTTCAAATTCTTTACCAAAATCATATTTTTTTTCATAATATACACTTTGAACAGGCATTGTGCTATAATTCATATTTTGCATTTCTTTTGTTTGAAAAAACATACAATATGGACCTGGAAATTTTCTATCTTTATGTATATTTTCAGTTCCTAAATAAATTAAATTATTTTTGGTTATTTCGCTTATAAAATCTGTATCCCATCCTTTTCTTAAAAAACAAACATCACTATCAATAATCATTCCAAATTTTTTATTAAAGTAATTGTGTAATAAATAATCCATTAACAATCCATGAGCCATTGAAGAATAAGGCAATTTAGTGTCGTATTTTACAATTTTATGTTGCATTAAATCTGATAGATTTACATTTCCTTTTCCTTTTCCAGTATCAATACCTATAATAAATTCTAAATTATTTGGATTATCTGCTAATAATATTAATGAATTTATTAGTAATTTTATATAATTAATTTCTACACTTGCTGTTAATCCAATTTGAATAATATCATTCATATATAATGTTTATAATTTATTAATTAAAATATTTTTTATTTAATTTCCAATAACTACTTATTTCAAAATTATTTCAAAATTATTTAATTTTAAATCATAACAATCTATATATTCTTTATTTTTATCTTGTAATTATATAAATGAAGACAAATAAAATTTTTTTTATAGGAATGAATAGAACAGGGACATATAGTTATTATCATTTTTTAATTCATAATAATATAAAATCAATACATCAAAAAAAAGATAAAAATAATAAAAAAGACTATGGATATTGGTATGAAAATTCATTAGACTATTTTAAACATCATCAAGCTTTTGTAACATCATTTGAACATTATTATGATAATGAAATTTATCTTGATTTTAATTTTTTAAATATTAATTTTCCTAATTCAAAATTTATATTAAATACAAGAAATTTAGATGATTGGTTGTTATCTAGATTAAATCATAACAAACCATCTTATTATAAAAGTGAAAAAAAATATTTAGATGAAACAGATTTATTAAGATGGTGTAAGTATAGAAATAATCACTACAAAAAAATATATGATTATTTTAAAAATAAAGAATTATTAATATTAAATATTACTGATATAAATAAAACTAAAAAATTAAAAGATTTTTTAAATATTAAATCAGATATTACTATAGATCATTACCATGATACATCAAAAATAAAAAATTTTCAGGTAATTAATCAAAAAAATAAAATTATTGTTGATAACTTTTTAAAAAAATATATAATTGAAGAAGATTGGAAATCAGATGGCATTATTAGATTTAAAATATAATTTAAGTATTATATTAAGTTAATTATTTTATTAATATATAGATCATTATTTATGTTATTATAAATATGTTTATCATCAATAGAATGATATTTCTTATAGTTGTTCCTGCTGTTTTTACAATAGATATAAATATTACTCTATCTTCTATCATTAATTATATATATATATATATTATAAATGAAATTTAACGATAAATATAATAATATTTTATTATTACATAGAAGTAATCCTAACAGAAAACAGGTATTCAAAAATATATCAGATACATTTGATTTGATAAAACCATATTTAGATAATAATCAAATCAAAAATGTTTTAGATATAGGATGTGGTTTAGGATTAATAAATATATTTATATATAATTATTTTAAATGTAATCTTTATTTATTGGATAAATCTGTTATTGAAGAGAACAAATGATTTAATGGATTTGGAAATGTTAATAGTATGGGATTTTATGGAAATTTAAGTGCTGCAAAAGAATTATTAATTTTAAATGATGTTCCTGTTAATAATATTAACTTAATAGAACCTGAACAATTAAATTTAATTAAAAATAAATTAGATTTAGTTATTTCATTATTATCATGGTGTCATCATTATCCATATAATACATACTCTGAATTAGTTTATCAAAAATTAAATAAAAATGGTAAAATTATTATTGATTGTAGAACTGAAGAATATAAAAATCTAATAAATGACAATAGATATAGCTGGGAAATAATAAAAACAAAAAGACCTCATAGTGGATTTATTATGCTTGGAAAAAAATTATAAAAGATTTTTTAAATATAATTTAAGTATTATATTTACAAAATTTTATAATCAAATACTATAAAATCTTCATAATATAATTCATTTACAATATCTAATATTTCTTTATCATAATATTCCATCCAATGTTTCCTATTTTCTGATTTATAATGATGAATTTTACTAAAATCTATATAAGTTAATCCAGTTTGTTCAAATACTTCATTCATATCTTCTTGTAAATTTTCAAATTTAACAATTTTATTTGTCAAAATATTATTATCATCATCCCTAATCCAATCTATCATTGGCTTATAACGAATATCAATTTTACAAATATCCCATTTATTTTTAATATTAATTATAAAATCTTTAAAAGAATTTAATGTAATAGTTAGTTGCATATTAATATCTAATGCAAAATTTCCATTCGCACCACCCCCACCTCTTTTGCTAAATAAATATAAAGAAACTAATCTATCATATGGATTTCTAACTATAGTAAATATGTAGTATTTTTTTAAATTCATTTTTTTTATATCAATTTGAAAATGTCTTCTTCCTTTTTTGTTATTAGATGTTTTATTTAACACATTTGTATGTTTACTCCAAGCTGAATGATTTTTTTTCCTATATATTTCTTATAGTTGTTCCTGCTGTTTTTACAATAGATATAAATATTACTCTATCTTCAATTATCATTAATTATTATATATATATATATATATTATAAATGAAATTTAACGATAAATATAATAATATTTTATTATTACATAGAATTTTATCGTACGGTTTTCAGGATATTAATATTTTGTACGTCTAATTCAATCATTTTATATATTTAATATATTATTAATATTATATATTATGGTACTAGTTTCACATAAGTATAAATTTATTTATATTAAAAATAGAAAAGTTGCTGGTAGTAGTGTTGAAAGTTTTTTTGGTAAATATTGTCAAAATCCAGATAAAGAATACTTTTATTGTGATCAAATTGATGAATACATAGATGAATTTGGTATTATAGGTAAAAGAGAAGAAGGAATAGGACATAAATGGTGTAAGCATAAAAGTGCTTTATTAATAAAAAAAGATTTAGCAAATAATATTTTTAATAAATATATTAAATTTTGCGTTATTCGTAATCCATACGATAAAATGGTATCTTTATATTATTGGAAAAATAAAGATAAAGAAAAAAAAATATCTTTTAAAGAATTTGCCATAAAAAATAATTGCAATAATCTGAATCTACATAGTATAAATGGAAAAAGTGTTTGTGATTATTATATACGATATGAAAATTTAGAAGAAGATATAATTAAATTATGTAAAAAATTAGGTATAAAAGATTATGATATAAATAATTTACCAACACATAAGTCTAATATTAGAAAAGATAAATCTCATTATAGGAAATTTTATGATGAGGAAACAAGAAAAATAGTATATGAAAATCATAAAAAAGAATTTGAATTATTTGGCTACACATTTGATTATGAATAAAAATGGTAAAATTATTATTGATTGTAGAACTGAAGAATATATTATGCTTGGAAAAAAATTATAAAAAATTATAAAAAATAATTTACAATTATTTAATTATGTTTTTAAATTCATAGTTTAAATATTTAAAATCATTATAAAATCTCTTATTAATAAGTTCAAGTTCTTTATTTGATAATAAAATTTCCTTTTTTTCTCTAGTTTTATTCAAATGTTTTAATTCAATATTATTTGTATTAATATCAAGTACTTTAAATAGTTCATAAATTTCATTATTTAAATTTTCAAACCTTATTACTTTATCTATTAATAATTTATTATTTTCAATTAAATCGTTTGTTTGTAATAAATAAAAATGACTAAAAAAGCTATAATAATTCCATAATTTTTTTTCTATATGTAATTTAAAATCTATTTTTGAACTATCATATTTAATATATTCTTTATTTTTCAATAAATCTATTAATAATTTATCTTTTGCAAAAGGATGATAATTATAACAACTAATAATTTTATCGTATGGATTTCGAGATATTAATATTTTGTAACTATTGTTAAAAATATAATTATATTTTTGTTTGAATATATTAACATTATCATCATATAAAATGATTATATCTCCTTCATTAATCTTATCTAATACTCGTTCTCCATTTACTCTTTTAAAATATTTTGGTTTAGATATTTTCTCTAAAAAATCTACAAATGATGTACCTCCTGTTTTAGCTGTTTTAATATATAATAAATATTTATAATTATTTGGTAATTTCATTATATTATTAATTAAATATTATCATTAAAATATTTATTTAATATTCACATTATCATTTCTCATTTCATTTCGTTCTTTTATACACGCTTCCATTATTGCTGATGGACTATTTTCATTCTTCATATATTGTAACAACGCATTTGTATCTTTTGGAAAACAATATCCACCATAACTTATTTGTCCATCAGGACCAGGTATAATTGTATGCATTGGATTTATCCACCCATTTTTTAACATTAAATTTTTTATAACATTATAATCACTACCATTTTTCTCACATAAACAATATAATTCTGTGAAAAATTGTACTTTAACCGCATAAAAACAATTTACAAAACTTTTCATACTTTCACTCTCTGTAGAACTA
>Ga0233432_10003073_pt1 | contig 15273 bp, 13 predicted proteins | sample SI_122_August201_6_FD_179870 | JGI IMG/M metagenome (GOLD analysis project Ga0233432, IMG submission 179870) | Seawater microbial communities from Saanich Inlet, British Columbia, Canada - SI_122_August2016_10_MG | ecosystem: Environmental > Aquatic > Marine > Inlet | place: Canada: British...
CGCTGCCAAATTTCGTTTTACACCCTGTTGCCGTTGGGTTTTTTGTTTGTCTTTTTCACGTTCACAAATTTGGTCGTAAATTGTCTTTATTGTTGGTTCAGGGCAATCAGCAAAACGTGCATTTGGCACCCCATCATGAAAAGCATCACCTCGCATGCTTACTATTCCGTCAGCAAGATTCGCTTTTTCAGCCAGACATTCAAATTTCAAATATATTTCATCACTGGATTCGGCTAGTGCCGGATTGGCATTATAAAATTCTTTTTCCCATTGCATTAATGCTTGCATGAAACGATAACGCTCAGAATGAAATGTCTGCATAGTGGTTTCGACGGATTTACCTGCTTTGGTCTCATCAGCGCGGAACATGGGGATGGTCTTCTCACCTGCGCAATATTGCTTCATCAATTTTCCGATATAGCCCTTATTCAAAGTAGCCATATTGCGCCATGACTTTTTAAATTTCATGGAGATTCTAACATTTTCGCAATTAATGCTGATTGGTATTTCGGCTAGGTCAGGTAGTGTTTCACTATTTTTTTCCTGTTTAATTCTCTCATCCGAAATCAAATCTTTTACCGCATGCCATGCCATCGCCAGCAATAATTGCTGGTAATTGCGTATTTGCATGGATTTTTTTAATGCTTTGGATTTTGTTCCCTGCGGTTCATTAAAAGTAACTGGCGTAGGGATGCTTTTTAAAATCGTGGTTAGTGATCTGGCGTGGCTTTTGCCATCAACAACGAAAAATTTTTGCCGCAGAACTTTTTCTGGCAGGCCGATTGGAAAATCTGGCTTGTTGTTTGATTGCCGATTGTTCCGCACATTAATCGCCTTTGCCATTGATTGCTGGGCGGCATCATTCAGTTTTGGTAATTTGTCCTTTTGTTCCTGAAGCCAACAATGATAATCGGACAGCATATCTACATATAATTGCTGAATTGACTCGGCCTTGATTGCCTTTTTTAAGGTTTTTATGCCGCCACGCCCAAGCTGAATGTTCTGAATATCCAGCAGACCATGATCCGCTAGCCAGCCCCGCAATTCGGCCTTGCGGTAATAGCGCACCATCTTTTCAAGTTCGCCATATTCATGCACCGATAAATGCCGCTCGTATTTAAGTGACCAAACGTGGTTAATACGCTGGCAGATAAAACGTATCTGCATGTGCAAACTCTTTTTTGCATTTGTTTTCGATTTTACATTTGTTTCTTTGAGCAGATAGTCCAGCCTTTTTGCTATCTGGTCAGAAAGTGGGCGGTCTTTTCCCTTAAGGTTTGTCTTTGGATAATGTGCGTTTGCTTTTAGCCATGTGGTGACAAAATTAGCCAGTTCACCAGCGCGTTTTTGCTCCAGAAAAACAACAACAATATATATCAATGTGCGCACGCCAAAGGTGCCTTTGATGCCCTGCTGATTGACAGACTGAATTGTGTTGTGACGGGTCGCCAGCGGCAAATCGGGGTTGGAAGAAAATTGAATTTTTTGTTCCAGCTTTTTCACGTCGTCTGAAAGCGTTTCAACCGTCTCAATACGGGCAAATTCATAGCTGGGCAGAACATTGTGCAATTCGATAAAGCGCACAAGCTGGCGGATCATGTAATTACCATTTTTCAGATAATCTGGTTCGTTTCCGCCTGCTGTTTCTTTCTGGCTAGAGGCAAGTAGTTGCCAGATCGCAAATCCCTGTTCGTGCTTGCTTTCCAGCCAAGGGTCAAGCGTATCGTCAGACTGCAAACGCCGGATAATATTATCCGGTTGTGCCATCATATTGAGCAGTTTTTTCTGTAGGCAGGTTTTTGGCGTGTCTTTGTAAGTGCCATCTTTCTGTTTGCTTCTTGCGTCCGTGCCAAAGAATATTTTACCGCACAAAAAGGCCATCTGCCCCTTGCTAAGGAACAAAGCCAACATGAACGCCATTTCAGGCTGGGCATGGTCAAGAATTGGCTTGGGTTCAAAGGTAAATAGGCTGGTCGACTCATCTAAATAGGTTTCGATATGTTGCTGAATGTCGTCTTTGTCATTCGCTTTGATATTTCTCTCGTTCAATTCAACAAGTAGGCGCCTAGCCATATCATTAAGATCACGCGCTTCAACAGTTGTTAAAGAGCGTAGCGGCGAATGAATAAAATGCGAAAAATAGTTTCGTATGCTTTTGATAATACTTTTTGGTGGAGCATCTGATTCTGCTTCTTCTTCACCTCTAAAAATATCTTCATCACCTTTAAACTTCATATTCTTTTTAACTAGGTTGTAAAAATGCTGTGTATTTATCAAGTTATTGTGCTGGTCATTATTGTGCTGGTCAAATGCCCAGTTTGCGGCAAGCGTGAAAGCTACAAATTGTTTTAATGTGAAGCCGTCTTTGAACGAATCTATCATCCTACCCTCCCCCTTTATGCGTGAGACAAGCTTACTCACTCCATGGTTAAGAAAAGGTTAGCCCCCCTAAATTTCATCTGCCCCCTTTCGCTTGCGCGTGACTGCGCCTATCTTGAAGAAGATGAACAAGATTACCCACAATAGCGAAGCCGCCGCCACTGACGCCGCCAATGGTGCGGCCACCGATAAGGTTGTGAAAACCACCACCGATAATATTGCGATCACGCGGCCACGCGGGCCTGCCAATTTCGATCTGCAATCGGATTTTTCGCCGGCAGGCGATCAGCCCACGGCGATTGCCGAATTGATCGACGGGGTGAAAAAAGGCGAGCGCGATCAGGTGTTGCTGGGCGTCACCGGATCAGGCAAGACCTTTACCGCCGCGCATGTGATCCGCGAGATGAAACGCCCAACCTTGATCCTTGCGCCGAATAAAACGCTGGCCGCCCAGCTATATGGCGAGATGCGGTCTTTATTCCCGCAGAATGCGGTCGAATATTTCGTGTCCTATTACGATTATTACCAGCCCGAAGCCTATGTGCCGCGTAGCGATACCTATATCGAAAAGGAATCATCGATCAATGAGCAGATTGACCGGATGCGGCATTCGGCAACGCGGTCTTTGCTGGAACGTGATGATGTGATTATCGTCGCGTCAGTGTCATGTATCTATGGTATCGGATCGGTCGAAACCTATTCGACGATGACGCAGAAAATCACCAGTGGCGAGGATTTTCCACGTCAGGATATGCTGCGCAAATTTACCGAATTGCAATATAAACGCAATGATACGAATTTCGTGCGCGGTAGTTTTCGCGTGCGCGGGGATTCGGTGGAATTGTTCCCAGCGCATTTTGAAGATCGCGCATGGCGCATTTCGCTGTTTGGTGACGAGGTTGAATCAATCCATGAATTTGACCCGCTGACCGGCGAAAAATTCACCAGCCTGCCGACGATCACGGTATTTGCCAATTCGCATTATGTGACGCCGCGCCCCACCTTGCAGCAAGCGTGTAAATCGATCAAGATCGAGTTGAAACAGCGGCTGGCCGAGCTGACCGAAGCCAACAAATTGCTGGAAGCGCAACGCATCGAACAGCGCACACAATTTGATGTCGAGATGATCGAAGCCACCGGCGTCTGTGCGGGGATTGAAAATTATTCACGTTATCTGTCAGGACGCGGCCCAGGCGAGCCGCCGCCAACATTGTTTGAATATCTGCCCGAAAATGCCTTGCTGATTGTCGATGAAAGCCATGTCACCGTGCCACAATTGGGCGCGATGTATAAAGGTGACTTTGCACGTAAATCGACGCTGGCCGAACATGGGTTCCGACTGCCATCCTGTATGGATAATCGGCCTTTGAAATTTGAAGAATGGGAAGGATTCCGGCCACAAACAATCTATGTATCTGCAACGCCCGGAAAATATGAAATGGAACGCACCGGCGGGGTCTTTTCCGAACAGATTGTACGCCCTACCGGATTGATCGATCCGGAATGTATTGTCCGGCCAACGGGTAATCAGGTTGATGATATTATCGCCGAATGCCGCGATGCCGCCGCCAAAGGCCAGCGCGTATTGATTACCACGCTGACCAAAAAAATGGCCGAAGCATTGAGCGAATATATGTTCGAAGCCGGACTGAAAGTACGCTATCTGCATTCGGATATTGATACGCTGGAACGGATCGAGATTATGCGCGATTTACGGCTGGGCGTGTTTGATATTCTGATCGGGATCAATCTATTACGCGAGGGGCTGGATATTCCCGAATGCGCGTTGGTCGGGATTCTGGATGCCGATAAGGAAGGGTTTTTGCGCTCTAAAACATCATTGGTGCAAACCATTGGCCGCGCCGCCCGTAATGTCGAAGGGCGGGTCATCCTGTATGGCGACAGGATCACCGATTCAATGCAATATGCGCTGGATGAAACCAACCGCCGCCGTGCCAAGCAGGAAGCGTGGAACGAAGCCAATGGCATCACGCCAGAATCAATCAAAAAGGATATTACCGATGTGCTGGATTCGGTATATGAGCGCGCGGATCATCTGACGCCAAAAGCCGGCGGCAAAGAAGGGGCGTTGGTTGGCAATAACTTTAAAACTGTTATCGCCGATCTTGAAACCAGCATGAAACAGGCTGCTGGCAATCTGGAATTTGAAGAAGCTGCCCGCCTGCGTGACGAAATACGCCGGATGGAAGCAGCCGAGCTGGGGCTGACCGCCCCCGGGGTGCCTAGCTCAATCGCCGATGGTTATGGATTCCCCGCCGGCACCCCCGGCGCGCCTGCCAAAAAACGCGGCAAAAAATATGGACGTGGCCGATAAGGTCACAGTAGCATCATTTACTCTCAATGCTGGTATCATGACATTATCAGAATCGTCTTTTGCTTTGTTTTATAGATATTTTTTTGGTTTCGTAATTTTATGATTTAAGACTGAAAACAGAGGAATCAGTGACCGAATCAGGCACTGTTTTGCACAAGATGACAAAATTGCCGCGATTCAACCGAAATATCGAAAAATAAATATGAATTTTATTTCATTTTCCCTATTGCTATATATTAACTAATTGATTTTATATAATTATTTAAAATTGCCTAAAATTTAGGCAAAATGCTCATTTTCGCAGGAAATAAGGGGGATCGCGCACAAAAAGCCTGTTTGTCCCCAGTTTTATCCACAGGGTTGGGGGATAGAATTTCACCCAAAATTTAGACTTAAACATCAGCGATTCGGGGCTATGCCAAAGTCGTTGAAAGGCTTAGATTAATTTCATGAGCAAGCCGATAGACAGCCTTGAAAATGACGCCAAGACAGCTAATTTGCCGCCTGATATATGGCGCGGCATCAGCTATCTGAAAGAAGAGTTGAAGGTTCTGCCGCATCAGCCTGGCGTGTACCGCATGACCAACGGGCTTGGCGAGGTGCTGTATGTGGGCAAGGCACGCGATCTTGTTCGGCGGGTTGGGAGCTATACACAACCTAACCGGCTTTCCAACCGCATCATGCGGATGGTTAGTGAAACTGAAAAACTTGAGGTGATCGTCACCAAATCAGAAATCGAAGCCTTATTGCTTGAGTCAAATCTGATCAAGAAGATGAAGCCGCGTTATAATATTCTGTTGCGCGACGATAAAAGCCTGCCGCAGATATTGCTGACTGCCGATCATGATTTTGGCCAGCTGGCCAAACATCGTGGCCGTAAAAACCGTAAAGGCGACTATTTTGGCCCCTTTGCCTCGGCAGGGTCGGTGAACCGTACTGTTGCCGATCTGGCACGCGCCTTTATGTTACGCACCTGTTCAGACTCGGTTTTTGCCACGCGCACGCGCCCCTGTCTGCAATATCAGATCAAACGCTGTACGGCGCCCTGTGTCGGTTATGTCAATAAGGCCGATTATACCAAGCAGATGGATCAGGCGCGCCGTTTCCTGTCCGGTGATTCGGCGCAAATTCAGCGCGATTATGCAAGGCGTATGCATGACGCGGCAGACAAGCTGGAATTTGAAACAGCCGCGATCTGGCGCAATCGCATCCGCGCCCTGACCGGCATTCAGGCCAGTCAGGACATCAATATCCCGAATCTGAAAGATGCCGATATTATCGCCATTGCCCAAAGCGGCGCGCGATCATGTATCCAGATTTTCTTTATTCGCGGTGGGTCGAACTATGGCAACCGGTCTTATTTTCTGACGCATCCAGAAACAACGCCGCCTGCCGAAACGCTGACAGCCTTTATGGGGCAGTTTTATGATGATAAGGAAGCGCCTGCCGAAATATTGCTGTGCGAAATGCCCGAGGATGCCGATTTGATCTCTGATGCCTTGTCCAGTCAGGCTGGTAGGTCAGTCAAGCTGAGCAGCCCGCAACGTGGTGCACGGCATAAGATCATGACAATGGCGATCAAAAATGCCGAAGAAGCGCTGGCACGGCATCTGGCAAATTCTGCGTCACAACGCCGCCTTTTAGGCGAGCTGGCTGAGGCGCTGGGGCTTGATGCTATGCCCGAGCGGGTCGAAATCTATGATAATTCGCACATACAGGGCAAGCATGCGGTTGGTGGCATGGTGGTCGCAGGCGTCGAAGGTTTTATGAAATCTGCCTATCGCCGCTTTAATATCAAAGATGATGGCAAATTCGGCACCACGCTGGGCGATGATTTTGAAATGATGCGCCAGGTCATCTATCGCCGCTTTGAACGGGCGCTGAAAGAAGATCCCGATCGCCTGACGGATAACTGGCCAGATTTGCTGTTGATCGATGGCGGTAAAGGCCAGCTATCGGCGGTGACCGAGGTGATGAATGAGCTGGGCATCACCGATATTGATATTGTCGCCATTTCAAAAGGGCCTGACCGCAATGCTGGCCGCGAACAGTTTCATATGAATGGCCGCCAAAGCTTTACCTTGCCGCCAAACGCGTCCGCCATGCATTTTCTGCAACGGCTTCGCGACGAAGCGCATCGTTATGCCATTGGCACGCACCGGAACAAGCGCCTGAAAACCGAACTTACCAGCCCGCTGGATGCAGTACCCGGTATCGGCCCGAAACGCAAAAAAGCATTGCTGGCGCATTTTGGATCAGCGCGTGCGGTCTCAGCCGCAGGGCTGAAGGATCTGGAAGCGGTCGAAGGCATTTCAAAAACATTTGCACAGCAGATATTTGACTGGTTCTATAGTGGTCAAAATTAATTTATTAGACTAAACATAGCGACAATGGTTGTGTGCACGCACAGATCGGCAAGCTAGAGGCAAAGACATGATGTCAATTGACAGCATTCCCAACTGGATGACAACGTTACGGATTGCCGTGACACCGATTATCGCCATTATGATATGGATCGACGACACGTCCTATGGGTATCTCGTGGCCTTTATTCTTTTCACGATTGCCAGCATTACAGATTATCTCGACGGTATGCTGGCACGACAAATGAAAATTGAGTCAGGATTTGGCGAAATGCTTGACCCTATCGCCGACAAGATGCTGATTGGGGCTGTTCTGCTGGCACTTGCCAGTGTTGAAACAAGTGGGTGGCTATTTTTGGCACCAGCTTTGATGATACTGAGCCGCGAATTCATAATTTCTGGATTGCGTGAATATCTTGCCAAGATCAATCACACCGTGCCTGTTACCCGATTGGCCAAATGGAAAACGACTGTGCAGATTCTAGCCCTTGGCACTTTAATCGGGGCACCTGCCTTCCCTGAACTTAGCTATGCGCATGATATCGGTTTAGTGCTGTTGTGGGTGGCCGCATTACTTACCTTGCAAACTGGGATGGGATATATTGTCGCTGGATTGCAGCATGTCCCGAATAAGTAAAGCACCTGACCCACTAACAAGATATGTAGATGTAGATATAGATAAATCTAACCGAGGTGCCGATGGTCACTATTTTATATTTTGCATGGCTTCGCGAGCATACCGGATGCGCGCGCGAAGAGGTCATGATTAACGACGATATCCAGACCGTCGCCGATATTGTCAGCTACTTGAAAAAGCAATCAGACGGCCATGCAAAGGCGCTTGGCGATATGGAAACAGTGCGGGTTGCCGTTAACCGCAGCTATGGTAGCGTTGAAACAAAGATTACCGCAGGCGACGAGATTGCCTTTTTCCCACCCGTTACAGGTGGCTAAGTAACGTCTATTTCAAGGTAATCCGCCCACGCACCAGATTTTCATAGCCGTCAACAAGCTGGCGGCTGATATCGGATGGGGTGAAATGATAATCACCGATCTGTGACACCGGCGTTACCTCGGCCGCCGTGCCTGTCAGAAAACATTCCTTCATACTGGCCAGATCATCGGGACTCATATGACGCTCGACAACTTTGATCTGCATTGATTTGGCCATTTTGATAACGGTCTGGCGGGTAATACCATTTAAGAAGCAATCGGGAATGGGCGTATGGATTGTCCCTTCATCATCGATGAAAAACACATTCGCACCTGTCGCCTCGGCGATATAGCCGCGATAATCAAGCATCAATGAATCCTGAAACCCTTTTTTCTCGGCAGCATGCTTGGACAGCGTGCAGATCATATAAAGGCCTGCAGCCTTTGCATGTACTGGTGCCGACTCAGGTGCCGGACGACGCCACTCGGAAATATCCAGCGTGATGCCTTTCATTTTAGTCTCGGGGTCAAAATAGCTTGGCCATTCCCAAGCGGCGATAGCGACATGCGTTGTTGTCTGCTGTGCCGAGATTGCCATCATTTCCGAACCGCGCCAACAAAACGCCCGCACATATCCATCAACAATATTGTTGGCCGCAACAACCGCCATTTTGGCCACTTCGACCTGTTCATCACTGATTGGAATATCAAAATCCAGAATATTGCATGACTGGCGCAACCGCTTTGTGTGCCAAACACCTTCAAATACAACACCTGAATATACACGCTCACCCTCAAAAACGAGACTAGCATAATGTAAACCGTGGCTTAGTGTATGTGTTTTGGCATCACGCCATGGCACAATTTCACCATCCAGCCAAATAGATCCATCCCTGTCATCAAATGGAATTAACGCCATAGTTAGCTCCTACCCTCTGTCAACAACTCTAAAAATCTTGATGTTTTGTTAGTTGTTTAGTTCCAAACTGGCCATTTTATGTTACCTAGGTTTACTAGGTATTTTATCGCAATTATAATTGGTCAACATGGCTGACATAAAACCGATTGGCAAGGCTCTTTTTTTACGCGAAGAAGAGCTTCGACGGGGAATAGAACTGATGTTCTTTGCCTATCGTGACTTTACGGGCGAACCTGATTCGATTCTGGAAAGCCAAAATATGGGGCGTGCCCATCACCGTGCGATCTATTTTATTGGTCGTAGCCCGGGCATTTCCGTATCCGAACTTCTGGTGATTCTAAATATTACCAAGCAAAGCCTATCTCGTGTATTATCAGCTTTGATGGAAAATGAGTTTGTCGTGCAAGAAACTGGCACCACGGATCGCCGACAAAGGTTACTTTATCTGACCGAAAAGGGTATCGCCCTTGAAAATCAGTTGACCAGTGTGCAGGGCAAACGATTTGCACGCGCCTATCGTGAAGCAGGGGTTGATGCTGTTGAGGGATTTCAGCGAGTATTAAGAGGGTTGGTTGACCAATCTACGCGCGATCAAATAGATAGTTTTGACGACAAACCGAAGTGATCACCATCATGATCACAAGAGGCATGTAACAATGAGTCAACATCACATTCTGGTTATTGATGATGATGAGCGTCTTCGTGATCTTTTGCGTCGATTTCTGGAAGAAAGCGGTTTTCGTGTAACGGATGCTGGCAATGCTAGCGAAGCGCGCCAAATTCTATCAGGCATCATGTTCGATCTGTTGATTATCGACATTATGATGCCTGGTGAAACCGGATTGGAATTTTTGGAGGAGTTACGCAAAAAGGATAATGTGCCTGCTTTATTTCTGACCGCTATGTCAGAAACAGAACATCGTATCGAAGGGCTGGAAACAGGTGCTGACGATTATATGTCCAAACCGTTTGAGCCGCGCGAACTTGTGTTACGGATCAAACGTATTCTGCAACGCAAGGCAAGCGTCAATCACGAACCCGATGCGCTGGTCATTTTTGGACCTTTTGCCTTTGACCTCACCACAAGCACACTAACCCGCGATGATGTGCGCATTCACATAACCACCGCCGAACAGCAACTTTTAGCAAATTTTGCGAATGCGCCCGATACCGTATTGTCACGCGATGATCTGTCTAATGCGGTCGAAGGCCGGATGGAAGGCCGTTCTATAGATGTGGCCGTGGCACGGCTTCGGCGCAAATTGGAGCCTGATCCACGCCATCCCGTCTATTTGCAAACCATGCGTAATCGTGGCTGGCTTTTACGAACTGACAGGCCACCCCGATAATGCAGATGCGCGAGTTTCTTCCCAAAACGCTGTTTGGCCGGATGTTATCGATCATTCTGGCACCAATGATTTTCGTGCAGGTCATCACCGTATTTATTTTCTATGAGCGCCATTGGGATACAGTAACGCGCCATATGGCGTCCAGTCTAACTTCGGAATTTGCCTATTTGCTGGAAGAGCTTGGCACCAATCCAACCGATGCAGAACTTCAGACAATAATGGATCATGGCTGGAATTATTTTTCCTTTCCCATCAGCTTTAGCGAAGATACCAACCTGACTGAAACCAATAGAACACCAGCAACAACCTTTGCCGAGCAAATGTTGCGCACCGAGCTTGACAAGCGTGTATCTTTGCCGTGGTTTGTCGATGTCGATAGCGATCCCAATCTAATCTCGGTTGATATACAGCTGGATAACGGGGTGTTGCGTATTTACGCCAGCCGCAAACGTATTTTCAGTTCGACAAGCTGGACATTTATTGGCTGGACGGTTGGATCATCGATCATTTTATTTGGTGTCGCGCTGATCTTTCTGCGTGGTCAGGTGCGCCCCATTCACCGGCTGGCCAATGCAGCACGGCAATTAGGTCTGGGGCGGCAAGCGCCCGATTACCGGCTTGAAGGCGCACAAGAAGTACGGCTGGCTGGTCGTGCCTTTCAGGCCATGCGCCATCGTATCATGCGACAGTTAAACGAAAGAACAGCCATGCTTGCTGGTGTTAGCCATGATTTGCGCACCCCGCTAACAAGGGTTCGTTTGCAACTGGCATTGATGGAAGATAATGACGATCATAAGGCCATTCGTCAGGATATTGACGAAATGGAAAATATGATTGATGGCTATCTGTCCTTTGCCGCAGGTGAAGGTGAAGAACCAACTGTCGAAGTTGAAGTGGACAAGATGGTATCACGGCTAGTTAGCCAAGCGGCCAAGTCGCATAATTTTGACATCAGCTTTGAAGCGCCCGATCCAGCCATTCCGCCTTTTTCAATCCGCCGCAATGCGATCCAGCGTGCCTTTTCGAATATTATTTCAAATGCGGTGCGTTATTCAACAAAGACAGTTGTCACGGTTCGTGTACGCAATGATGAAATCACCTTTATTTTCGATGATAATGGTGCTGGCATTCCTGAAGAATTGCGCGCTGATGCGGTGCGCCCCTTTATCCGGCTTGAAGAGTCGCGTAACCGCAAAACTGGCGGCACTGGATTAGGGCTGTCGATTGCCAGCGACATTGTGCTGGGGCATGGTGGTGAACTGACGCTTTTAAATTCGCCATTAGGCGGTTTGCGGGTGACCATAAAGCTACCTATGTAGGGTGCCTGATCTCAATATAGGCGGCCACCATCAGGCACTGGTCGATCAGGGCAGACAAGCATAACCTCTCCATCATCATCCGGCACGCCAAGCGTTAGCACCTCGGACATGACAGGGCCAATCTGGCGCGGTGGGAAATTAACCACGGCCATGACCTGTTTGCCAAGTAACGCATCGCAATCATAATTCTTTGTTATCTGTGCAGATGATTTCCGCGTTCCCAGATCGCCGCCAAAATCGATAAGCAGTTTGATCGCTGGTTTGCGCGCTTCGGGAAAAGGTTCGGCCTTTATGATTGTTCCACAACGGATATCCAATTTGAGAAAATCGTCAAAGCTAGCTTCAGTCATGATGAGTCTCTTTATCTGCCGCGATGTTGTCATCGGTCATATTATTGCTATCAGAACCAGATGCGGATGCACCACGCCCAAAGACACCAAGGGAGCGTCCCCAGTCTTCGGCCTGTTCGAGCCGCCGATCGATTTCCTTCATTGTCATTGATAAATCGGGCGAATCATCTTTCTGCCAGACACGCGCGCTTGCCACAATGACGCCAACAACACCGCGGATGCGCGCTTCACCTTGCCAGCCATGCAGGTTATCTCCACACATCATTAACAGGCGGCGGGTAATAGCAACGCGCCTTGACAGCAATTCCAGCCCAAATTGTGGATTACGTACTGCATGTTTGGCCAGAGATGACACAATTTTTTTATGCGGATTATAAACTTCGAAACGGTGCAAGATAGCTTCGAGAATTTTTTCGCGGATCGACACATCGCCTGCATCTTTGAGATCATCAAAGGTTTCAAGCATCGCCTTGTCATCAAGCATCGCCATGTGATGTAAAACCAATGATGGCACCGTTCCCGCACAAACCGCGGCATAGTCACGATCAATACCGGCCGCATCAGCGACATCATCAAGGTTGATCTGCGCAAGCGGCCTGTCTTCCAGCATGTCAAAAGCATGCGCAGCAAGTTGGCTGATCGCTATAGTGGAGGTATCCTGATTGGCATCATGCATAACGTCTTTTACCCAGCAACAATCGATTGTTACTAATTATATAAGAAAAAAAGTTCGCATTTCCAGCCAGCAAATGCGAAACAGTCTTGCAATCAACTGCCAAGCGCGATGGAACGGGCTTTTGCGGCGGCAATAGCGCGCGTCATCAAAGGTGCCATGCCATCATCAGCCATAAGCACATCAAGAGCCGCCGCCGTGGTGCCACCTTTGCTGGTGACATTTGCCCGCAAAACAGCAGGATCATCATCCGATGCCGCGATCAGCGCGCCAGCCCCAGCCACGGTGGCTTCAGCAAGTTGGGTAGCCAAATCATCAGGCAAGCCAGCTTCGATCGCGGCTTTGGTCATCACCTCAGCCAGCAAAAACACATAGGCTGGCCCTGAACCCGAAACAGCCGTAACAGCATCCATCAGACTTTCGTCATCAATCAGGACAACCTGTCCGATTGCCGCCAGTAATTGGGAAGCTAGATCACGCTTTATGTCCGAGGCACCACCACTGTAAAGGGCTGTGATGCCAAGGCCGATAGCGGCAGGTGTATTTGGCATGGCGCGCATGATCGGCGCGGTGCCACCCGAAACAGGATCAAGGCGCGCCGCCAACCACGCTGTTGTGATGCCAGCCGCAATCGACAAAAATGCCGTGTCATTGTCAATCATATGACCAAAATGACCAATAGCCTCATCCATCATCTGTGGCTTTACCGCCAGCACAATGATCGTCGCCGTTGGAATTGATGCCGCGTCGGACGCAGCGCAACTATCAAACAAAGCAACATTGGCGTGCATGTCTGTCCAAGCAAGCTGATCTTGAAACGGTTCGATAATGGAAAAATGCGCATCAAGTTCAGTATCGGCAAGCCAGCCTTCAAGCATGGCACTGCCCATTTTACCACATCCAATAAGCACAATATGATGCCTATTGGCCGGGCTCATGCTTCACCCATTGTCGGCATCATGACGATAGCTGCGGCATCGGTCGCCAACATGGTGCCATGCGCCACCTGATAAATAGCCGGAAAATTCTGTTCACATTCACCAAGCATGATATCGACAACATCCTCGATCTGTTCAGGCGTCGCACCACCAGCACCGCGCAATGCCAACGTATGGCGCAATTCCAGCTCGCCATTGGCAATATCAAAAGCCAGATGGCCAATAAATACCTGCTGATTTAATAATGCCGCTAGCAAAGCCATCTCGCCAAACTGGCTTTCATCAGCCTGAATATCAATCCGGCAGGTCACATGCATTGTCTGTTCTGAATCCTGCCAGGTGGCTAGCAATTGATAATCGCTCCATTTGCCTGGAATTTCAGCAAAGATAGCATTGCGCGCCTGACGCCGTAAAAGCCAATCGTGCCGCGCTACAAAACGCGACACAAGCTCTATGGGATCGGCCAGAATGATGTCGTCAGTTTGCTGGGTCAGCACCATTGTCATGTTCCAATAAGGCATATGCGTTCAAGCACCATCAAGGTGCCTACAACGCCAAAAATGACAAAACTGGACTGGCTGTTCAAGCTATTTCGACACAATATTTAGTGTCTGGAATTTTAAAAACCACAATTTTTAGTGTTTTTTCCAGTTTTTCTGGTGATTCGGCATGGTCTGGTTACTGATAAAAAAATCAATTATTTTTTGGTGTGGCTGATTTTTTTGCCGCTTGTTTTTTAGCGGCAGGGCGCTTGGCTGTTTTTGAAGCCGAACGGGGCATCGATTCGGCGTTTGATTCGGTACCTGCTTCGGTCTTGGATTTGGCGGTGGATTTGGCAGCAGATTTAGCAACTGGCTGACCTGATGCGGCAGCTTCAAGCATCGCTAGGCGCGCGGCAAGGGCTTCATGGCGGGTGCGCAACGCATCAAATTCTTCACGTGTGACCAGACCACGCGCGTTTAACGTACGCTCCAGACGGTGGCGAATCATATTGTCAATTTCTTCGCGTACCCCACCAAGGGCGGAGGCGGCACCATTTGCCATCTGAGCAAGATCTGACATCAAAGATGAACGCATAGCCATTAAATTCTCCTATAATGAAGCACGCAACCATGCTTTAAAGTGCGGCCAAAGCCAACCTTAACATAATTGCAAAAATTATCCTCTACTAGAGATAAGGTGAATGCGCTAAGCTTGCAATCACCACATAATGTCGCATCGCTGATCGGTGCTGATTGGACGACAATAACAACCAAGCCGGATCCTATCTAACCATGACCAGCCAGGCCCAAACAGACGAAACGATACCATCCGAAGCGATGCCATCAGGGGGAATCATTCTGCCTGAATTCAATGAATTTGCCATACAGTTTGGCAATTTTGGCATCCGCTGGTACGCGCTGGCCTATATAGCGGGGCTGCTGATCGGCTTTTATCTGTTAAAGCGGGAAGCCAACAAACCAGGCTCGGCCATGCCCAGTGCCACGCTTGATAGTCTGCTGAATTATGTATTGATTGGCATCATTGTGGGCGGGCGTATCGGGTATGTTCTGTTTTATAATGCAAGCTATTTTCTGTCCCACCCGCTAGATATTTTCAAGATATGGCAAGGTGGCATGTCGTTTCATGGCGGTTTGATCGGCGTTTCACTTGCCATGATTCTGCTGGCGCGACGCCATAAGATACCTGTGCTGGCAATAAGTGACCGGGTGTCA
>Ga0233432_10003084_pt1 | contig 15241 bp, 16 predicted proteins | sample SI_122_August201_6_FD_179870 | JGI IMG/M metagenome (GOLD analysis project Ga0233432, IMG submission 179870) | Seawater microbial communities from Saanich Inlet, British Columbia, Canada - SI_122_August2016_10_MG | ecosystem: Environmental > Aquatic > Marine > Inlet | place: Canada: British...
CATCTATCTAATCTTTCCTTTGATAACCATACGCTTCTTGGTCTGGGTGTTCCATCTTTCTTGTTTTTATCATCGAGCATACCCATTCCATAAAAATTACATCCACCCTTTGGGTTATATTTTCCAGCTTCCATTTTTCCACTTTGATCTTTCCCAGCTTTCATTTTTTTTACAACTTTTAATATTTCACCTTCATCTGGTTCTACAGATACATAAAACCAACCTTCTCCCGGTATTTGTTTTAATTTTATCTTTATTAAATCAAGAGCGCACTTAAACTGATTAAATAAAGAACAAGAAGGTAACCCAGCAATAACTTGTTGTTTTCTTAGTAATTTTGTAATTTGCTGAGACATTTTTCTCGCTCTATCCTCTTTACCCTGCTCTCTTAGAATACTAATAAAAAAATCATATAATGCAGTGTGCATTGTTTTATCATCAGTAGTATTACTTTGAGATAAGAAATTTAACATAGCTTGAGTAATACATTTAATAGCATGTTCCATCTCATGATTTGTTCCGCCACCAGATTTATCCCAATCCCATATTAGTGGATTTTCCGATTTGTGAAGAGATCTCCCCTGACCAAATGTTAAGGCTATCGCTGTTGCCCAACATCGTGAAATACGAGCATCGGAATGCATTGGAAGTGGGGCATCAGCGCCGCCTAGTTGGTCAGTATCTTCTAAGGACATAGCTCCTTGAGATTGTTCAGCTGTATCTTCTAACAAGATATCTATAAAACTACTATAATCTCCACCTGGTTTTGGGGCATTTTGTGGCCCTGTTCCGACCCCATATAATACTGGGCCTTGAACTGCTCCAGCATTATATGGTTCAGATATTTGAGCTCTTGTGATTGGTTCAGCTAATCCACCAAATAAAATAACCCGATTTTCTTGTAGTAAGGGTATTAAACTTTTCATTACAAATGTTGCTTTACTCGCTTTTAATTTCGCTAATCGCGATAAAAAAGATATAAAATTAAATTTAGATTTACGAGAGAGTGCGGTGCCTTTTGCTTTGATTTTTTGGCCTAACATTTTCACTTTCTTCTGACCCTTAGATATCAGTTGCTTTTTCTTTGTTTTAGACATAATTGATTTTTTACCTTTTTTATTTCTACCTGTCGTTCTACTCGCTCTACCTTTCGGCATTTATATTATATAAAATATATTATATAAAATATAAAACATGAAATATATAAATTAATATCCTAAACGATCTATTATTTTATCAATTAAATCCACTTTTTTTTTCTTTTTTCTGGTTGTTTTACGTTTCCTTTTTTGCTTAGATTTTTTTTTAGATTTTTTCTTAGATTTTTTCTTAGTATTTTTCCTTTTATTTTTCTTAGTTTTCTTTTTAATTTGCGCCGTTTCAGGTGAGCCGGGAGTTAATAAAATAGAATGTGCTTTTTCTAGTAACTCATTATATTCTATCATTTCTTCACTCATTAGAAAATCAATAGATGGTTTTTCTGAATAAATAGATTCAGATGGTGTATCACCAATTATCATATCTAATAATTCTTCATTTGAATCATATAATTCATTTAATAATTCTTTATGGGCTTCGGGGATATTACCTTCAAAATTAGGTGGGGGATTATTGCCTTCTTGAATTAAAAGAGATATATCATATGATAATTCTTCTATATTTCTAAAGTCTTCTCTTTTATATAATCCCACATCTTCTATAGTTATTTCTATTGCTTCCCTTAATAATTCACTTTTTGCTTCTACACCTAATGTATCATATTTATCTGTCATTTCACCGATTTGTAATATTTGTAATATTTCACTATCTTCTGTGTTCCCTATCATTTTAATAGTAGATTCAAGAGGGGCGCTGTCATAGCGTGTTAGAAACTTATTTGTTTGAGGTGTCGACTCATCGATGATTTTACCCATTGTTGTATCAGATTGATCTTGTCCCGATGTAACCTTTGCCCCACCCACTAATGGAACTTTACCACTATTTAATACCTTCTTCGCGGCTGCTTCAAAATTAGAAAAAACACTCAATGCCTTCGCTAAGCGTTTTTTTAAAAATTCAACTCCATTTTTTTCTATTTTCATTTTCAAGAAACTTGTTATAGATTTCATTGCTGTACTACTTGGTTTTTTTCCACTTATTTTATCAAGTTGTTCTTTTTTCTTCTCATGTAAATATCTAATTGTTGTTAAAACACTCGCTGAAGAATTCACAAACATAGTTTGATCCTTTTTTTCATCCCATAATTTACAAAATTCTTCCGCTTGGTCAAATAAAAATTTTATCCTCCTATAAAGATAAACTTCTTCACTACCCCATTGCTTTATTATATCATCTAAAAATTTCTCACGGAAACGAATAGAATGTGAATTATTTTTAAGATGACCATAAACTAAGGTGACCATCATCCTTATAATATTATGATAATTAACACTAACACTTAAATCTTTATGATCTAAATTTATAAATATATAATCTGCTTTCAATAAATTACTAGGTGGTTGAGAAGGTTTATATACTTCTTTCCATAAACTCTTAGATAATCTCTGAAATTCCTCAAATTTCTTTCTATCTACCATTTTTTTCAATATTTTTTCATATTCACCTAATGCTAATCTTAATGAATTCCCTATATCACCTATAATTAAATAATGTTCACAATGATATCCATCTGCATCAGTTCCATTACCTTGAATAATAGATAACCCTGTCATATAACATGGCGTATGTGACCCATCCGGGCGATACGGTCTAGCTCTCGGGCCACCTTCATATATTAATTCCTCTTCATCTACAAGCATTTTAGCATATTTACATTCTTGACTTGTTTTATCTGGTTGTGAAAAATCCGGTCGGTCAATTTTTATATCTGATTTATTTTTTTTTAAACCAAATTTTTCAGAGATTTTATCCATGTAATTACCACCTTTTAAACCACCTGATTTTGTATCATATGGACAATGTAAATAATATGTAATAAATGAATTATTATCGTTTACTTCCTCCCATTTTATCCCCCCTTTTTTTGGAGATTTAGTATCTTTGGGAGACCAATTATCTTTTTCCTTCAGTGGTAATAAAAAGTCCCCTTGAAGTGTATCTTCAGTCATTTCTAATTCAGGTGGTGCTGGTTCAGGTTCAGGTGGCGGTGGTTCGGGTTCAGGTGGTGCTGGTGCTGGTTCAGGTGGTGCTGGTGCTGGTTCAGGTGGCCCCATAATCACATCAGGGGGACCCGGATCAGACTTCGGTATATAATCTGCCGTCCCCGAGAGAACTTGTTCTGGGTGAACAGTCGCAGGAACAGTCACAGGAACAGTCGCAGGAACATTAAATACTGGCTGTTCAGTTGCGTCTTTAGCAGTTACCATACCAGGGGTACCTGAGTCAGTAGACATCGGTGCATTAGTCTCCGCCACCGGTTCAAGCCGATATGAACTCGGGGAGGTATATATTTTCTGACGCCGATTTGGTTGTGGGTTCGGGCTTATCGCGGTTCCTGGCTCTCTTCCTCTTCTTCGAGATAAATCAGTTACCATATCTTCACTTACCATATCTTCACTTACCATATCTTCACTTACTGGTTCTAAACCCATTGGTTGATCCATCAATAATATATATTATTTAAAAATATAAAAATTTGATATTAAAGATTACTTAAGATAAGTAAATAAATATAAAAGATGAAATTTAATATTGTTGTTTCTGTGAATAATCATAATCTCATCGGTGAATGTAATGATTTACTTATTCACTCTAAAAAAGACTTAAGAAATTTTCAAAAGATTACTACCCATGGCGAACACAGAAATATATTAATTATGGGATATAATACATGGTTAAGTATCCCAGAATCTAAAAGACCTCTAAGAGAGAGACTTAATATTGTTTTATCAAGAAATCATAGTGTAGAAGAATCTCATGATACGAAATGTTTTAAATCATTAAAACAAGCATTTGAATTTTGTAAAGAATTAAAAGGTGAAGTATTTGTAATTGGAGGAACGCAAATTTTTAACGAATGCTGTAAAGATGAATTTTATACTAATTTAAATCGTATTTATCTGACACGCTTTGATGATGATTATCATCCAAGAGATACAACTCATAGTTTTCCATTAAAATTATTAAGCAATATGAAATTAGTTGATAGATCAGAATCTCAAAATGAAATGTGTAGTAGACCTCATATTGATAACAGAGAAAAAGGATTCTTACAAGAATATTTAAGTGAAACATATACTAAATCTGTTTCATTTACATTTGATGTTTATCAAAATTTAAATGATATTAATACTGAAGAATATCAATATTTAGATTTATTAAAGAAAGTCTTAAATGAAGGGCATAATATTGAAGGTAGAAACAGTAAAGTATTATCATTGTTTGGTGAAAGAATGATATTTGATTTAAGTAAGGGATTTCCTCTACTCACAACAAAGCATGTTGGCCATAAGACTGTATTAAGAGAATTACTTTGGTTTATTCAAGGGTCAACAAGCAACAAAATTCTAAATGAGAAAAAAGTTCGTATATGGGATGGTAATTCGAGCAAAGAATATTTAAATTCAAGAGGATTAGATTATGAAGAAGGTGATTTAGGACCTGTTTATGGTTTTCAATGGCGCCACTTTGGAGCTGAATATAAAGATTTTAATACTGATTATACTGGTAAAGGTAGTGATCAATTAAAATATATTATTAATCTGATAAAAAATGACCCACAATCAAGACGTATCATAATGAGTTCATGGAATCCACCTGATTTAGATAAGATGGCATTACCTCCTTGTCACGTTTTATGTCAATTTTATGTGAATACCGTAGAAAACAAACTTGATTGTCAATTATATCAGAGAAGTGGTGATATGTTTTTAGGAGTTCCTTTTAATATTGCTTCATATTCATATTTAACCTGTATCTTAGCGAAGTTAACGGGTTATCAACCTGGGAGATTAATTCATATTTTAGGAGATACTCATATTTATGATTCCCATAAAGAAGCAGTGCAAACACAGATAAAAAGAGTGCCTTATACTTTCCCTACATTAACTATTTCAGATGAATGTATAGATATAGATGACATTTGTGAAGAATATTTTAAAATTGAAAATTATAATTATCATGAAAAGATTAGTGCTCCCATGATTGCTTAGATAGCAATAAATACTAAAGCAAACTTTGCACGGCTAATCTATCAGCCATTTCATTACCTTTTGAATGAATATCAGTTAATCCTGTATGTGACCTAATATGTTTAAATTTTACATCTAGTTTTTCATACAATTTATCAATTTTTTGTAAGATATCAACATTTTTTCTATCCTTCATTTTATTTTCTTTTTTCCATTGAGGATACCAAATTTCAATACATTTCATACTATAATCGGAATCAGTATAAATTAATATTTTTTTATCAATATTATGCTTATCACATAATTCTAATGCTCTTAAAATAGCAGTTAATTCGGCAACATTGTTTGTTTGTTTTATTGTATGTAATCTTTCAGAAACATTGGGTATATCAATACTATTATGTTTATTAAAATAAACACCTATACCCGCTTTTGCTTTATCCGAACCATTATGTTTGCAAGCTCCATCTGTGTATATGATAAACGTATCTTGTGGTAAGATTTCTTTCTTATTTATATCGTTCATCTCTTGTAAAAATAGATGATGTAATTCTTTATGTTTAATTGTAAACCATGGTTGCGTAATCAGCCATTGAGAATATTGATAATCTTTCTTAACAATATCTTTCACCGAATTGTGTCTGTATTTACCAAATGTAACAATCATTTTATTTCTTTGTTTAATAAAGAAATAATAAATTAAGATCAAATTTAAATTCAAATAAAATTAACGTCTTTTAGTTCTTTGACGACTCCTCTTCTTATTACACTTACAGGTTTTACACCGGCATACCTTACATTTACAATGTTTAGTACGTCTACCTTTACTCCTTCTAACTTTTCTCTTTTTAGATTTATTATTTTTATGCTTCTGCTTCTGCTTCTGCTTGCGCTTGCGCTTGCGCTTGCCTCCACCTAATAAAGCAAAAGAAGAACCATAGGTAGATAATACACCTTGTAGAGTCCCTGCGGCTTCTACTACACCTAATGGTACATGAGTGCTCTGGATAACCATATTTATATTATATTATAGAAATTAAATATCATCAATATCAATTACTGTTGCATTACATAGCCCTTCATGATTTCTAGTTACTACAGTTTCTTTCTTTTGATCCCAAATATCATCCATAGATTTATCTATTTTATCATTATCTTTACTCCACCAAGGTGAAACTTCTTCTTCTTCTTTTTCTTTATCTGAATCATCTGATCCAGAATCATAATTAAATTCAAAATTATCATCGTCACCATATTCATTCTCCTCATCTAAATTAATAGTATCTGGAAATTCACCCTCTTTTTGTAACTTCCTTGCTTCATCAGTATCATATTTATGAATGATACTACATTTATCATCGTCTGTTGTAAATTCCCACTTACTAAATAAGATAATATCATCTTTATTGATCCATACTCGTTTTCTCATGTTTCCAGCAATGATACCCATTCTCGTTTTACCATCAAAACATTGAACCTCAAATCGTCCATTACCCATCGCTCTAACAATCTTTCCATATTCTTGATCTTCTTTGGGATCTTTATAAATTAACGTTTTTTGATGAAATGATTGTTTTTTCCCCTTTTTAAATTTTTTACCTCCCTTTGCGTTAGGCATATTAAGTGTTATTACACTTAACTATAATAAAAATATGTTTAAATAGTTTCAATTAGAATTTAAAGACCTAAGAAACCAAAACTACTACTCTTCTTACGAGAAGTATGCTTCTTAGCTCTCTTAGTCTTTTTAGCATTAGCGCGTTTTGTCTTAGGTCTCACTTGAACACTATATTTTGAAGTTGCTACCTTTACTGTCCCCTGAGAAGATGTGGATCCTTTCTTGTATGTCTTTGATGCTAACTTTAAAAGAGGTTTTCCGAATTTCATATTAGGATTTTTACGCATAGTTTCTTTTACATGAGCTCTCCATGAATTACCTGCCGCTAAAAACTTCGCACTCGCCTTACGCTTCTTTGATTTCTTTGATTTCTTCATAGTCCCCTTTCCCATCTTTGCCCCCACATTGTCATTCATCCACCGACTTGCTATTGGCGCCTGCTCACTTTTTGCGGTGGATTTTTTCTTCATTTCGGCATCCATTTTCCACCGAGAACGCATTGATCCTGGTGGATGATTTGATACCTGCGTCTTTGATGACTTACTTATCGATTTGGGCACAGTGGTGGAGTTTGTCGACTTACTTGACTTACTTGGCTGTTTTGGTTTTGAAGGCATTATTTATTTATACTATAAGTTTAGAAAATTATTTGGGATAAATATAATTTTGAATACAATTGGTAACAAAAAAACAACGGATACGAGAATTCATTATAAATTTTAATATTAAATCATTCAATGCGGTATCATTTATATCACTATGTATATGATGATAATCACCCTTTGCATAATCACTCCGCTTAAAATCTATATTATCTTTTAAAGATAATTTCATATGATTCCATCGTTTTATAATATGATTCCATACATTTTTTAATTTAAATTCATCTATACCAGATAAATAATCATAATAGATATTTTCTGGTAAATTATATTCTTTTAATAAGTCTAAAAAATTATAATTAGTGTCTCTTAAGGGTGGATCTATTCTTTTAATTAATAATTCTGGATCTATTTTTAAACAATTCATTAAAAATAAAGATATAAATAAAATTGATATTAAACTTAATATAATTCATGACTGTGATCAAATGTGTTACTTTCCTCAACTACATCCGCATTTAGATTTATTTCCGTTTTATAAATATCTGGTTTGTTAAAGAAATCTTCATTGAACCGCAATGATAAATTATACAATAAATAATAACAATGTTTATATATCTTTTTACATAATTGACCTATTCTATTTGATAATTTATTCGCTTCAAAGCGATTATATTTTAAAGCATGATTATAATTTTCTTCTGGCACAGATAGTGTTATCGCTTGAAATAAATTTAATGATTTTTTTAAATATAATTGTGCATTCTCAAAATATTGTTTCGGATGAGAAATATCGTCTTTTTCCAAATCATGAACAGTATACATAAACATTTTAATATAATCATATCCTAAATCATATGATTGTGGATTATATTTCCTAAAACGTCTCATCTTATGTAAATATTTATCTAAATCCTCACTGAAATGAATTTCATGCTTAACTCTACGATTATCTTCTATAACTCTCTCTACCTTTGATTCTTTATCTTTAATATCATCAAATGTATTTAGTATATTTTTATAATTCACAAAAACAAACAATAGTATACTGATTATAAATATTACGTTTGTTTCAAGATATCTTGTTGCTAACACTAATATTACAGAAAATATTAATAAAAATTTTATATTTGGTTGAACAATAGTCTTTAAAAAATTAGTAGTATCAATACTGTCTATCATATTAATATATATAAAAAGAAAATTTAAATTAAAATCTGAATTTAAGATGTTGTAATATTTACTAAATAAATTATCATTGATAAAAATACCAATAAGATACCAATATATAATATATTTTGATCTTCTCTCATGAATAATATGATTGCTATTAAATGAACTTTGATTCTTTGATACATATTTTTTTCATCATCATAAACATTTTCCATAACTTCTGCTGCATAATATGCTTTCGTGTATCCGTCGAACGAAAATGTTAAAAAATTGACTAATTTATTCATAATATCACCCAATGATTCATCTAAAATAGTTTTTGGTTTTAATGAATGGTCTTTTTCATGTATTTTCTTTATCTGATGCAATTCATGATTACTTAAATCCTTGAAATGTTTATTATTTATTTCTAAACCAGCACTACTCATTTGAGGTCGTGTTTCCCGGGTTATATCTCTCATATGTTGATTTAAAATAATATCTGTGCCATCTTCATCACCTGTTTGAACGGGTGAATTCTCTCTTTGTAAAGCTTGTCTGATTCTATTTAATTCATCATCTATTTCTTGATTTTTAGCCCCCATTTGAGCATTGAGTGTGTTTGTTAATTCAATAGTAAGTTGTTCTTTTAATTCTTCTAATTGGTCACTATTCGCCATATCTATTATATACAATTATATTTTTAAAAATATAAGATTTAATTGTAAATAAAAAAAATAAGATTAAATAAATTACTTACAACCAGCACATATTTTACAATAATATTTATTAAATCCCAATACATCGTAGATTAAATGAATAGAAAACCCAGTCACAAATAATAATGTTAATGGATTATTAATTTTAAAAACATGTTGAATACCAAAACCAAGAACAACTATTGATAAAGCAACAATAAATGCCTCAATTAATATTTTACAAGGATAATTCATTTTATATAATATATAATAATATATTATATTATTATATATTAATGATAAAAGATTTAACTTTTCTACATTTCTTAACAGCATCAGTTGTCATAGAATTATTTATGTTAATATTATTTAGATTCACTAAGGGTCCTTTCGCAGGGATAGCTATTAATAAATGGTATGATAATTTAGGGTGGTCCGCTGTAATATTAGACATTTTATCAGTGTTAATAGGATTTTATATTGCTAAGTTTATTTATGAATATTTAGTAAAAGAAAAATATATAAATAGTGACTATGAACTATATAAATTTTTAGGTTTAGTTCTTTTAGTACAAATCATTCATGATTTCTCATTTTATCTATTTGCTATAAAACCCTATCCTAAAAATAAAAATCGTATAATGGATGAATTTAAAAGTTATGCTGAAAGCGCGAAAACAAAGGCTGTAATGGGGGATTCATTTATGTATCTATTAGCAACTCCTTTGTTGTATCTTTTCATACAAAAAAATAATATAAATACAAATACTTTTATCTCAATACTATGCTTTTATTGTATAGGATATTTAATCTATCAAAAACCTAAGATAAGTATGAAATAATATGAACATTACCTAACATCATACGCCGACAACAATATTTATGTAAATTTAATTCATCTAATACCTTTCCTTCAATACTCTTTTCTGGTTTCGGATTTTTTACATCAATATATTTTAATTCAAGTGAATCTTCCTCTGGATTTACCGAACCATTCATATCATTCTTATCACTTTGAACGGCTGAAATATAAGGGATCCATTTATCAGCAAGGACTTCTCCACATGTATAACAACGGGGTGGAATTAACATATTATATTTTACTTTAATTAATATAATAATTTTTAAATCAAATTTAATAAAAAATTAAATATTTAATGAATGGTAATTAAAAGTTTTAATGAATAGATTTAATGAATAGATTTAATGAATAGATTTAATGAATAGATTTAATGACCTGATGTTTCAAATCTCGTACAATAAGCATTATCTTGTCTAAAACACATCATGCGTGTGCAAGCACCGAGTTGACCATTTCTCACCTGACAAGTATTACATCCATCATACCAAGTAGCACATGATTGAGGAATAGTATTTGAATTACTTGTTGGTGGACCAATATCAAATACGATACCTTCTTGTTTCCACGAAAGATTATCTTTATTACAATTATTAACACAATTTGTCTTACCTTGAGCATTTAAGGTTAATTGAGTAGTTCTTGTATTTGGGATGGTAATCTGTGCTATAATATATTCATCGCCATCTACAACATTTATTTCAGGGTTCATTGTAAATACTGCTCCATTTGTAGTATGAATACCCGAGTTTTCAGACCACGTTGAAAAATCAATACCAACAGTTGAAACTTCATTTCTCGTATTTCCATCTATAATACCAATAGTTAACCAACTATCATATTGAGCATCAGGATCAATATTTAAGATAGCAGGCAATACACCACCAATATTACTATTAAAATTAATAATACTTTGATAAGCCGGTGGAATAATCATTGGCTTAGGGGAACCCTGGTCATCGCCATAAATGGCGTAAATATTTTTTACATCAGAATTCTTGACGATTAATGATAAACGATAAGTTGAATATCCATCTAAACCATTTTCACCACAATCAGTTACTTCAGTTATTTTAGGACATACAAATTCATTGTCACAATCTTGATAAGGGATACTACACGAATGAATATCACCTTGACATAAATCATCTCTTGCTAAAATACCATTATTCATACAATCACTTAATACAGTTGTAGTATCTTTAAAATCACAATTATGACAATCACTATTACATTCATGGTAAACTGTCATTTGGTTAATAGAGCAAGTATTTAAGAATGGATTAATTACTGGGGGCATAGGTGTCGGAACAGATGGGCTGGACACAAAATGTGGCGGCATCTGCGCCTGTGGCGGCATCTGCGCCTGTGGCGGCATAGGATCTACTACTATCATGGGTTCATTGCATCTACATGTATTACAACCATTACTATCTTGAATCATACCATTTTCACAATACATCATACACATAACTTCTGGACAAGGGTGTTGGATTAAAGGAATACTAATTGGTGCTTCTACATCACAGTTTAAGGGGCATGCGATATTAATACCCGTCCTCTGCTGATTTAAACAGTCTTCGCAAGAAACATAATGATCCTTGCAAGGTGTGATCCAACTACGAATACAACTTTGAGAAGATTCACACCATGAATAACCAGCCGAAATTAAACAATCATTATCATCACGAGAACCACCAACTAGTGGTTGAGAATAGACATTAGCGAACATTAGAGCAGCCGAAATTATCTTAAACATTTTATATCTAAAGTTAATATTTTAATTTTAAATAAGTATCAAATTTATAATATATGTTACAGATATATAAATATATTGAGTCATTCTCCAAAGAAAAAAAAGAAAAAAATTTAATACTTGAACCACTCTCTGTAATATTTAGATTAGCACTTTTACAATATAAAGATAGAGGGACAAAAATATCAATTCGCGATAATAGTATTCAATTTCAACTCCCTACATATGATCAAGGATTAATAAGAATGATAGAGGGGGATGCTAGAGAAGATTTACATAATTTATATCATCCTTTATTAAAATGTATAGAATGGTATCCATATGAAAGCTATCAATTTATTTATGATGAATGTATCAAAGGTATAAATATACTAAATAGTAATTATGATAGTAATAGTACTATTAAACATACATTAAATCATTATATAGACATCATTACAAATATTGATAAAAGTAAAGAAAAGGTTGAAATAAATCCTGTAATTGATTCATTAAAAGAAATATGGACTCATTCCGAAATACAATCTGCTATTTCATTATTAAAATTAATCCATGAAGATATAAATAGAGATATTTATTTAGATTCATTAGAATTAATACTTCATAATAAAGAAAAATTTATTAATGAATATTTATATCGCATTTCGACAGAATATTAATATATATATATATATATATAAATGCCTATTGGACTCAGTGATTTTAAAGATTTATTAGAAGCATATTTTTTAATTAAAAATGCCCCAGATGAGGGTGATAAAAAAAGTAAATTAGATGATATTAAAATTGAAATTTATGATAGTTATTTGAATGAAGATTTTGGAGATGAACGGGAAAGACCTCCAAATGTAAGTGCTGCTGAATCTAAAGTTATGAAAGAATTTTTTATGGAAGTTGATAAATTCGAAAAAAAATATATTGAATCAGCACAAATTACACCATTTGAAATGGCTAAAGAATCAAATGGTCATGCTTTAGCTTGCGGTATAGAATTCACGCAAAATTTTAAAAGATTCGTTCTTTTAAAAGGTGAAATATATGAGGAATTATTAAGGGCTTCTAAAAAGAAATCTAAAAAGAAGAAATCTAAGAAGAAGAAATCTAAGAAGAAGAAATCTAAAAAGAAGAAATCTAAGAAAAGAAAATCTAAATAAATTTGATTAAGATATTCTTAATAAAATAACAACACTTAATATCACGCTATCCGAACTATGAACCCATGCGAGTTCATATTTTATCTTTTCTTATTCGTTTATAGTTTATTGTATTTCAGAGATTTATATGAAACAGATATAAATACTTATTATTTAGTGACTGCTCTTCTTTAGTTAAAGACACAATGAGTATATTTAATTAGGTTCTATATGGGTATCCCCGTTTATTTCAAAACATTAATTTCAGATTATGGTGACACTATTTTACATAAAGACTTATATGATGATATTAATCATCTTTTTTTTGATCTAAATTGTTTGATTCATCCTTGTGCGAGAGGATTATTTAACGAAACCGAAATCATAAATAAAATATTAAATGAAATTGATAAATTAATACTATATACTGGGGTCAAGGATTTAATATATATTGCGATTGATGGTATTGCCCCTAAAATGAAAATGAAACAACAACAAATGAGAAGACATAAATCCGCATTAGAAAGAAAATATAATACAGAATCTTATTGGAATACAAATGCGATTTCACCCGGAACTAAATTTATGAAAAAACTGAATCTTTCATTGAAAAAATATATTAAAAAATATAAAAATATTATTCTTGATGATAGTGATAACAGGGGTGAGGGAGAACATAAAATTTTACATTATATATTAAATAATGATCTGAAAGGTAAAATATGTATTTATGGTTTAGATGCCGATTTAATACAATTATCCCTTGTATCTCATAAATCAAATATAGTCTTACTCAGAGAAACTACTGATTATAATATTGAAAATACTGATAATGAATATATTTATTTAAAAATAGATATATTAAAAAAACATTTAATCGAATCATTTCATTTAAAACGAATCGTAAAAGAATCTATTATCCTTGATGATTATATATTCATGTGTTTCTTATTGGGAAATGATTTTATGAATCATATACCATCTTTGAATCTAAGATATGGTGGTCATGATATATTAGTTAATACCTATAGTAAATTACAAGAAAGATATAGTGGTTATTTCAGATTGATTGATAGGAGGCTACCAAATATAATTCATATGACATTTTTCAAAGAATTTATCACAGAGTTATGTAGTCTAGAAAATGATATGATAGGTAAAATTATTATGATTCGGAAAAGACAAAGAGTCAAAATTTCTAATCAATATTATAACGATTACCAAGATTTTAAAAAGTTTATCTTGGAAAATGGTGAAAATGAAAATAAGTTCGGTAGTGGGTGTTTATCGTTGGAAGATATTTATCGCTTTCAATGTAATACTACATCTGATAAGGATACTATTAAAAAGATGATTGAAAATTTACCTATCTTAGAATCAGATAAAGAATTTAAACTTTATAAATCATTAAAATATGATAGTGAAGAATGTAAAGATTATTTAGATACATTAGTTCATACAACTCATTATTATTTTAATGGATGTATCAATTGGAGATATTCCAGCAATGTATCAAAAGGTCCTTTATTAACGCACTTAAGTAAATATATAGGATCTTATAAAATAGATATTGAAAAAGACAATAATGAATATAATAATTTAGAACAATTATCTTATATCTTTCCAAAAGATTCACATCATTTACATGAATATGATATAGTAGGTAAAGAATATAAAATGATGATAGATTTAAATTTTAATCGGTATTTGTGGGAGTGTCATTTAGAATTCATCTAAAAGATAGAATATCATTTAGATTTATCTTCTTTTTATACGTCTCTTAGATGTACGTCTCTTAGATGTACGTCTCTTAGATGTGCGTCTCTTAGATGTGCGTCTCTTAGATGTGTGTCTATTAGATGTACGTCTCTTAGATTTTCTTCTTTTACCACCACCAATGGATGGCGACCCACCAGACTCTTTAGGATTTAACTTGGGCCCACCCAACATCCCAGACGGGGAGAGTACCTTAGATGGGGGCCCACTCGACGCTCTAGGATCTAACTTGGGCTCACTCATCCTCGCAGACGGCGGTGAGATCCCACGCCAATCAATTGGATTGGGATCCATGCGCTCACCCATCCTCGCAGACGGCGCTTCTTGGCCACGCCAATCAATTGGATTGGGATCCATGCGCTCACTCATCCTCGCAGACGGCGCTTCTTGGCCACGCCAATCAATTGGATTGGGATCCATGCGCTCACCCATCCTCGCAGACGGCGCTTCTTGGCCACGCCAATCAATTGGATTGGGATCCATGCGCTCACTCATCCTCGCAGACGGCGCTTCTTGGC
>Ga0233432_10003088_pt1 | contig 15214 bp, 14 predicted proteins | sample SI_122_August201_6_FD_179870 | JGI IMG/M metagenome (GOLD analysis project Ga0233432, IMG submission 179870) | Seawater microbial communities from Saanich Inlet, British Columbia, Canada - SI_122_August2016_10_MG | ecosystem: Environmental > Aquatic > Marine > Inlet | place: Canada: British...
CAGCGCACGTGGAACGTCGGTTGATCCAATCGAAACCATTTTTAGGCTTGATATATCAGTTTTGTGCCAATCTTCATGCGTGACAAGTGCTGATAAAATGGTAGGCACACAATTGACCAAACTAATTTTAGACGATGAAATTGTTGTCAGCGTATTAGCAGGATCAAATTTTTGATGTAAAATCAGTTGTGCGCCAAACATAAGGGCGGGAAGGGGCTGTATATTTAAACCGCCAGCATGAAATAGCGGTAATATATTCAAGACTATATCCTTGGCGGTCATGTCATAGGCGTGCTGGCTCATCATAGCATTTGCGATCAGCGCATTTTGTGCCAGCAATGCCCCTTTTGGTCGGCCTGTGGTGCCAGATGTGTAAACCAACAAAACGGGATCATCCTCAGATCCACAAAACATGTGGTCTCCAGAAGTGCTGTTCATACGTAAATGGCGCAGTGATTGGCCATGTCGGCTGCTATGCTTATCAATCGGAATAGTGCGACAGAGCGCACCGTTATTTGTTATCTGATTGATGTCGTCGCTGAATGCAACGTCAAATAGTAGCCATGATGGTGTGCAATCGGCAAATTGATAAGTAAGTTCTTCAACAGATAGTCGCCAGTTTAAAGGAACCAGAATAAGACCAAGCCGCGCGGCCGCCATTAATATCACGAAAATTTCTGGATTATTCATCCCGTAATAGGCAATGCGGTCACCACGCTTAAGCATACCATCTGCAATTATATAGGCTGCTGTCTGGTCAATTGCCGAGCAAAGATCGCCATAGGTAATTGTCTGATTGTCGAATTGGATCGCAATCGAATTGGCTGGACGTGTATGTGCGTGATCGGGAGCAACCGAAATATATTCATCAAGGCGCATGCTTTTACTCGGACTTAAAGTGAAGCATGTTCAAGAGTCACTTTCGCCAGATTGGTATAACGCCCCGCGGCCAAGCATGTCGGTACATAATTCAGCAGTCCATGGCAACATCAACGCACCGCACCGACTATCACGATACAAACGTTCAAGCTGAAGTGAGCGCAACATAGCCTGACCACCACAGGTTCGAACGGCAAGTTGCGCAATTGCGTTGGCGTTTTCCATGGCGGTATATTGCGCTGCCCACGCCCTGTGCAATGAGTCCTGACTTGGGTTTGGTTGTGCTTCTGAAATTGACTGGAACCATAATGATTTGGTTTGTTCTAGCATGATCTTCATCCGTGCAACGGCAAGTTGCTTGGTTGGATACATGCGGCGTTTAACGGGCGGTGTACCAGGCTGTTCTCCACGTAAATAACGTATGGTAAAATCATATGCGGCCTGCGCAATTCCGATATAGGATGGCGTTAACGTCATGAACATATGCGGCCATTTTGTTGCCGCCTGAAAATAAATACCTCGTGGCATAAGCTGTTCGCTAAAAGGTACAAAAACATCTTTGAAAATCAGTGTACGTGATACAGTTCCGCGCATACCAAGTGGATCCCATTCACCTTCAACCGAGACCCCTTTGGCGTTGGCGGGAATGGCGATATACATTGTATTTGCGCGTGATGGTTTTGTATCTGCTGTGGCAAGCTCGGTGCATAAAACGCCATAATAATTGGCATGGCCTGATAGGGATGCAAAAATCTTTTTCCCGTTGATAATCCACCCGCCGTCGCTAAGTAACGCTGTTGTGCCAAATGCGGCATGGCCTGCTGCTGCTGCTCCCCCCTCGGAAAAAGGTTGGGCATAAATGGCACCATCATTCAGAATGCGATCATAATGCTTCTGCCGCATCTTATTGTGTTTTGCGCGCGTCTCATCGTCCATATCAAGCTCATCAGCCAGAAAACCGGTCCACAGGCATGAGCTGACATGCATATTAAAAGTAAGTGCGGTCGCACCACAATAACGCCCAATTTCAGCCGCGGCCAACATATAGGCTTTAAGATCAGCGCCACGGCCACCATGTTCAGCCGGTACACAGATGCCCATCAGATCATGTTTATGAAGATCAGCGTAATTTTCAGTTGGAAATCGTGCCTCGCGGTCAATGCTGGGGGCACGGTCTGCAAATCGGTTGGCAGCAAGTTCTCGAGTTTCCCGACATAGGTTTGCCTCAAAATCGGATAACTTCCAGTCAATCGGATCAAACATCGGTGCGTCTATTTGATTGCCTTGTCCGGCATCAAACTTACTTTGCTTTAAATCGTCCACTATATGCCTATCCTTGATCCAATAAAAAATTTCGAATGATTGCATTAACTATATCACTTGCTTCACTATTCACTAAATGGCCGGCCTTTTCAACAATGTGAAACTGGCTATGCGGAATGTGCTCTGACATCTTTTGCATGCTGGTAGCCGGGGCATTTTGATCCATCTCTCCTGCTATCAGGCAAACGGGCATGGTCAATAGATGCTGATCGTCGCGCCTGTTAAAGGTTACCAAACATTTGATGATCTGCCGATAGGTTGCCTCAGGCACTGCCGACATTGCGGCAACAGCCTCTTTTAGAACCTGTTGACTTGTATTCGATCCGGTGATTTCAGGAACAAATTCTTCAGCAAGTTCAGGCATGGTTTTGCCAGCATCAAGCGGGGCAAGACGGGTTGCCAGAAAGCGGGTTTTGAAACTATTGTCACGTCCACCAAAAGCGGCACTTGTTGCGATCAATATCAATGATCTGACACGATGGGGATGCAGGATGGCTATTTCCTGCGCCAGCATGCCGCCAATTGATTGGCCTATGATATGCGCAGATGAAATATCAAGAGCGTTCATAAAAGCAATCAGACTATTACTGAGATTTTCGAAGGTTACATCTAAAAGTGTAGTCGATCCGTTATATCCGGACATGTTCCAAGCTATGACTCTGAAATCGCTGCCAAGCTCAGCATATTGAGCGGCAAAGCTACTGTCGTTGCCCCCAATTCCATGCAGACAGATGATAGGTTGGCCAGAACCGCCACTATCTTTATAGTTAATGCCAGCAATGATTGGCATCAGCAAATCACCCCTTCAGCAACCATTTTTGTTCCATCAAGAGTGATTGTACAATCCATCATGGGCAAATCGAAATGCCCTTCCGTATGGCGATCAGCAAATTCATTCGCACCAGTCGAGAATAGAAAATTGCCAGCAAGAGCGCGTAATTCGGTGCCGTTAAGATCATCCTTATCGTACATTGTAAGTGCTTCGTATCTGGCATGAGGGTTAAGTCCCCAACCAACATGGCTTGTGGCATAGGCAAGAGGATCGCCAAAACCAGCCAGATAATGGCGCATTAAGCGGGCATCAGTTCCATCACCATCAATATGGGTTACAAAGTCATCGGTGATGTGAAAGCGCACTTCGCTCTCAAAATAGCGTTTGAAGGTAAGGTTTATATCACCTGGCTTAAAAACCAGAATGCCGTTGGTAGATGATGAGCGTGGAAAACTCACCACAAGACCACCAGGCCAATGAGCCAAAGTCCCGGGGCGATCTGTCCACCCCCAGACACCAACTGTAACGGTGTTGGCCATGACAACACGAAGATTAGAACCTGCGGTTGATGTAACATGCATTTCCGACGCGTTGCGGCAGGCCTTTACAGCTGTTTTGACGGCGTCTTTAATCGCTGGGTCGAGAGGCAAACGTGCTAGAATTTCAGGATGTTCGTTGGAAATGGTCATAATACGTGCACTCGATTTCAGAATATCTGAGGTTTGACGTGCATGCATGAGGCCTTCGACGGTCAAATCTATAATGAAATCGGCTTTACAGAGTGTTTCGACAATATGCGGTTGCCCATCAAGCACATTGGATGCGCCGGTAGAACGAACTATGGGCGCACATGAAGCGGGTTTTGTTTCAATGCGCGTAATATCAAAGGGAAGGCTGAGCTGTTGTAAAGCCAGTTCGGCAAGCATGACATTTATTTGGCGGCTATGCGATTCAGTTAGGATAATGATTTGTTCATCGGATGTGGCTTTACATAAACTGAACAGTGATACAAACGCATCAAGCCATTGTTTTTGAATAGGGGTGTCCTGCATTGTCTCACCAGCATTATCACGTTTGAAAGGTATTTTCACGCGTTCCAGAATTGCCCATCTTATCAATCTTGACGGCATTTGAAAGAACGTGTTTGGGCGTATTAGTAATTAATTACTTGCAGTTTGGCCATCGCGTTGTATTTGGCACATTTGTTGCTCATAAAATCTATGTTTCAAAAACGTAACATCATTCAATGCGCTTTTGCATTTCTGATATTTTGTATAGGCATGACGCCACATGTATGGGCGCGTGATGTCGATTGTGAGGCTCTGGCCGCAAAGGCAGAAGCAGAATATGCAATACCGTCAGGTATTATGCAAGGCATCGCGCGGGTTGAGTCCGGACGTGTTAATAGTGACGGTAAACGAAGATCATGGCCTTGGACGGTAAATGATGGTGTTGAGGGGCTGTTTTTTGAAGATCAGGACTCAGCGCTTGAATTCGTCGAGGTAAGTTATGCCAATGGTGAAAACAGCGTCGATGTGGGTTGTATGCAAATCAACACCAAATGGCATAAAGATAATTTTCGCGATTTTGCCGAAATGTTCAATCCTGATGTTAACGTGGCTTACGCTGCATCATTTCTGATTATTCTTCGAAACCGTCACGGAAATTGGGATCAGGCAATTCGGCATTACCATTCGAATGATCCAAACAAAAATGAACGCTATTTGCGCAAGGTGAGCGCTGTTATGGCGGCTGAAAATTATCATTTGCCTTCATCACCACAGTTGGTCAACGCAGTGTTGACTGAGCCAGCTCCATTGCCGACGGTGATGCCCAAACCAAAACCAAAACGTAATGTAGATTTGCCACTTCCAGTTCCAGTTCAGCCAAAAGCCCTAACGCAAACCAAGCCAAAGGTTAAAATGGGGCTGAAAACACTTGCCGCTTCAAATATGTCAGACGCAATGTCAAACGCAACTTCGCGACACAAAGATATTGTGGGTTCAGCAACAAAATTGGCTAAGCCGGCTAATAAAATCACACGAATAACGCCTAAACTTTTTAAAAAGCCTGCTAAGCTGGTTAAGGCGCAAGTTCCTGCGATCCCTCTGTCGGGTGATGATTTGTTAAAGAAAAGACAGCCGCACATAGCCAAAAATTGGCGTAAGGTATTGGAATTTCGTGCCAGTTTTGCAAAACAGGGATAGTGATCAAAGATAAATTCAATCATTACTTTATATTGAATTTATAAATATATGTAATTATTCAATTAAATACGGTTACAATAATGGCAAAACTGCCAAGCCCAGTACAAAGGGCATAAAATAGGTTTTTGGTCAAAATCATTGTCCCAAGTCCAACAAACAAGCCAATAAAGCGATGATCCAGCTCGGTTGTGGCCAGAATACCAGTCGGATATACTAGAATAAGCATCAGAACACCCGATACCATTGCATAAGCAACCCCATTGATCCATGTCATCATTGGGGTGTCAGTGGCAATACGACCAGCCAGAACAACCCCAATCAGGCGCCAGCCAAAAGTACCTAAGCAAGCCAGACAAACGGCTAGCCAAGCTTCTGCTGTTGTGTAATCTAGGTTGTTCATGAGCGTTTCCGTCCTCTGATGTGAAAGATCATCATGGCTAATGTCCCGCCAATGACGCCCGCTATAAGAATGCTCCAATCAGCGGCAAGTGGGTAGATAAGGGGGCAAAGCGTACCGCCAATGACGGCCGCCAGACGATTTAATGTATGACGCGCATTGATGACCAGCAACAAAATGTAGAGTGGTGTCACGAAAATCACCAGACGCAGAATTTCAGGTGGTATCCAATCAGCTATATAAAATCCTAATAGCGTGCCGGTCATGGCAAAGGTAAAAATAGTCAGGCTAAAGCCGATGTAATAGGAGAGGAGCAAAGGAGGGGGGTGTTGATGTGCTTTAAAACCGATTTGCGCCCAACTGGTTATCGCCAGAAAATGCATTAATAAAAGCCGTTTCCAGAAAGGTAGATTATGCGCAGATAAATTAAGAATATCGCTTCCTGAAATGACCATAAGCATCATGCGCATATTAGCTAACGAAACCGCCACAAAAATTAATAATAGGCTGGCACCACCCGCAAAAAGGCTGGCAAACGCAACTTGGCCAGGCATGCCGAATACTGTGGCTGTCGTGACTAAGGCCATCCAGATATCAAAACCAGCTTCACGTGCTATGGTGGCAAATCCGATCATGGTACTCATCAGCGCAAACCCTGGAACATTGACGCCGTCCCGAATACCGATTAACCAGAGTTTAGATGATGGTTTCTCATTGATTGGTGGTGATGATGTTTCGGCCATCTTGTTAAATGCTCATATTATCTGAATGTTGGCTAAAAACGTGGTGAAAAAATAATGTATATTGATGATTTATAACACATATATAGCTATAGTGAGTTAGTAGTGATTTTTTAGTGAGTGTGAAGTGATTTCTGCCCAGAAAAAACATGGTCGGCCAGTTTCATTCGATAGAAACAAGACTATTCAAACGGCCCTAGATCTTTATTGGAGGCAAGGTGTATTAGCAACCTCGCTAAACCAAGTGGCACGTATGACGGGGGTGTCAAAACCAACATTATATCGCTATTTCGAAAATGAAGACGGATTATTATATGATGTCCTTGAATGTTATTTATCTGGCAATGTAGATAAATTTGAGTGTCTTGAAGCACATGAAAATATTCGCCACGGTTTGACTGAATGGTTTGAGCAGATAATAACCGCCTGGACAGCCACAGATGCGTCACCACATGGGTGTTTATTTTGTGATTGTCTGCATGAGATTGATCGGCTTGGCGTAAAAAGCCAGTCTCTGATCAAAACCTACCTTAGTCAGCAACCTGAAAAACTGGCATCAATACTATCTATTGCACGTGACAAGGGGCAGTTGAAGGATGGCGTCGATGTTCATCAGGCAGCGCTGTATCTGAGCAGTCATGTTATTGCCATGAATTCAATGGTAAAAATGGGTATTTCAACAGAACAGCTACTTTCAATTAGCGATTTAGTAATAGGATCAATAGTTCGTTAGTTTTCCTGTGCCGTAATAGTTTAGTCAATTTTTTTATGTATTTGCTTAATTTTTTAGCAGTTTTTACTTAATTCTTAGGTATTAATACCATTTGGTATTTAAATCTTTACTTCTTCATAAATGCGTATTACCGAATGCTTGGTAATTCTATCAGTTTTTAAAAAAGGTGCTTTATGTCACAGCAAAATGGTTCATACGGTGAATGGCTTCTGAAATACAGGTTTTTGGTTCTGGGGCTTGTGACAGCGATGACAATACTAGGCGCAGTCGGTGCTCAGTTCCTTTATTTTGATAATGATTACCGTGTTTTCTTTGGCAAAGATAATCCACAACTTAAAGCGTTTGAGCAGATACAACAGACCTATACGAAGATTGATAATGTCAACTTTGCTGTTGATCCATTGTCTGGCAAGGCTAATGCGCCTGAGGTGTTGGCGGCTGTTGAGGAATTAACCAGCATTGCATGGCAACTTCCCTTTTCAATTCGTGTCGATAGTCTCTCAAATTACCAACATACCGAAGTTGATGGTGATGATCTAATTGTCCGCGATTTGTATATGGATGCAATGTCTATGGGCGAAGATGAGCAGGCTCTGGTCGATAATGTGAGCTCAACTGAGCCAGCTTTGGCAGGGAAAATTCACGATAAGCAACATCGGGCAACATCAGTTAACGCGACCATTCAGATGCCAGGCAAAAGTGCTGATGAAGTTGCAATTGTGGCAGCTGCCGCCCGTGAAATGGCCGCAGACATTGAAGCAAAACATAATGTCAAAATCCGACTGGGTGGAGTTATTTTCCTGAATAATGCTTTTTTGGAATCATCGATGCAGGATATGGCGACACTAGTTCCCGCAATGTATCTGGTTATTTTGGTTGTTGCTTATCTTTTGCTCAGATCGTTGATGGCAACGGCTTTGGTGCTGTTTGTTGTTGTGCCAAGTATTATTTTTGCAATGGGGGTTGGCGGCTGGATGGGTATTGGCCTAACACCACCATCGGCTAGTGCGCCTACAATAATCACCACACTTGCTGTCGCTGATTCTATTCATTTGTTGGTTAGTATGTTTAACCGAATGCGTGCAGGTCATAGTCAACGGGATAGCCTGCTATATAGCTTGCGCGTTAACAGTAAGCCCATTTTTTTAACAAGTCTGACGACGGCTTTGGGTTTTCTGTCGATGAATTTTTCAGACTCTCCTCCATTTCATGATCTGGGCAATATAACAGCCGTTGGTGTGATGGCAGCATGGATCTATTCGATCGTTTTGTTACCTATTCTGATTAGCTTTGTTCCTCTAAAATCAAAAGCGACTCTTGCAAAACTTGATGATAAAATGGGAAAGCTTGGTGTATTTGTTGCTTCGCGATACAAGCCAGTTTTGGCTATAAGCGTTATTTTATCTGCTGGTATTCTTGCGCTTATTCCGTTGAATGAAATCAATGATGATTTTGTCAAATATTTTGATAGTTCAACACAATATCGCAAGGATACTGACTGGATCAGCGCTAATCTGACAGGTGCCAATCAGGTGCAATTCAGTTTGCCATCTGGGGAATCTAATGGCGTTAGTGATCCAGCCTTCATTGAAAAAGTATCTAAATTTACGGCTTGGGCTCATAACGAGCCAGTCGTAACACATGTGCAATCCATTTCGGATATATTCAAGAGACTCAATCGTGATCTCAATGCGGGTGATCCAACCTTTTACCGGGTACCGGATACACGTGAATTAGCCGCACAATATCTGCTTTTGTACGAGCTTTCGTTACCATTCGGTCTGGATTTGAATAACCAGCTTGATATCAGTAAATCATCAACACAAGTTATTGTTACAATTGATGATATGACGACGAATGAACTTCGTGCGTGGATTGCTCGAGCTGAAAACTATCTTGCTGACGAGCTTGATTTCGACCTAACAGCTGTCGGCCCTACAGTCATGTTTGCGTATATATCCGAGCGAAATATCCAAAGTATGTTGATTGGAACACTTATTGCTGTGTTCCTGATTAGCGGCGTTATTCTGGTTGCCCTAAGAGATGTGCGTCTGGGTATTCTGAGCTTGATTCCAAATCTGCTTCCCGCTGCCCTTGCCTTCGGTCTTTGGGGGGTACTTGTTGGTCAAGTGAATATGGCTGTGGCTGTCGTTGCTGGCATGGCATTAGGTGTTGTTGTTGATGATAGTGTCCATTTTCTCAGCAAATATCAAATTGCGCGGCGTGAACAAAAACTGTCACCAAATGATGCTGTGATTTTTGCTTTTAACGGTGTTGGGACGGCGCTTGTCGTAACAACTCTAATTTTAACAGCTGGATTTGCCATTTTGGCGCAATCAACATTTGGCGTTAACAGCTATATGGCAATGTTAACAGGCATAGCATTGGTTATAGCTTTGATCGCTGATTTGACCTTGCTTCCCGCATTGCTGATTGCACTTGATAAAGATAAAAAAGAAGCTGAACCAGTAACAAGCCTCGAAGAAGTTCCACAAAATGCTTGAGCCAATGATGTTGTCCAAGGAGATTAAAATGAAACTAGCTACCGCAACCATGTTTGTCGCCATAGCCTCTGTCTGTTTGACAACTGGGGCATTAGCCTCACCAGAGAAGGGGTTGGAAATTGCGATTGAAGCTGATAACCGCGACAAAGGGTTTGGCGATTCAATCTCGAAGATGACTATGATTTTAATGGATAAATATGGTCAATCAACCGAGCGTGCAATTCGCAATAAAACATTTGAAGGTGTCAATGAAGGCGATAAATCGCTGGTTATTTTTGACAGTCCGGGTGATGTGCGTGGTACAGCATTTCTATCACATACCAAAAAGGCAGACTCGGACGATCAATGGTTATATTTGCCTGCATTGAAACGGGTTAAGCGTATTGCGTCTTCCAACAAAGCCGGTCCGTTTATGGGCAGTGAATTTTCCTATGAAGATATTGCCAGTCAGGAAGTTGAAAAATATACCTACAACTATCTGCGTGACGAAAATTTGAATGGTATTGACTGTTTTGTTGTCGAATATGACCCCGTTGATCCTAAAAGTGGTTACACACGTCAGCTTGTGTGGATGGATAAGGCTGAGTATCGCGTTCATAAAATTGATTTTTACGATCGAAAAAATACGCTTTTGAAAACATTGTTTTATGAAGATTATCAACAGCATTTGGGTAAATATTGGCGGTCTAATCGCTTGGTCATGACAAATCACCAAACAGGTAAGAAAACTGAACTTTTATTTGCCGATTGGAAGTTGCAGACAGGCATGACTGAACGTGATTTTGAGAAAACAGCGTTGAAACGAACACGATGATCTGTTTTGCAATTCGCAGTTTAGCGGTTGGACTTTTATTAGCACAGCCCGCATTTGCTGGCGAGGTAGATGGCACGGTTTCATCACGGCTGGATTTCTATCCGGATCATGCGGATGGCACAGCGTCACAAGGGCGGTCGGTTGAAGTGAAGATTGATGCCTTTCACGATTTTGAAGATAGTCGCATTGTAGCCGAATTGATTGTTCGTGCTGACGAAAAAGATAGTGGTCGCCGGATCACTGAAGCGCGCCAAGCCTATATACGGACACCGCTTGCTGGCTTTGATATTTTCTTGGGAAACCGTCAAGAATTCTGGGGTAAAGCTGAAAGTAAAAATGTTGTTGATGTTATCAACCAGTCTGATGCGGCGGCCAATGATGGTAAATCGGGAAAGCTCGGTGCGCCCTCCATATCTGCCGAGCGTTATCTTGATATAGGTGATCTTCAACTATGGTATATTACTGGTTTCCGTGAAAAAACATTCAATGACAGCGACGCCCACCCCAGCAGTGGATTACCTGTTGGCATTGCGCAGTATGCGCGCAAAGATGGCAAAGATGCCGATGACTTTGCGGCGCGACTGACCAGCTTTGTTGGTGACTGGGATATTGCTGGCAGCATATTTTATGGTACTGCGCGTGATCCTATCCTGTCTGTTGCCAGTGGTGGTAGCGCATTAAGCCCATATTATGCCTTACAAAAATCAGTTGGACTGGAAGCGCAATATACTGGTGACGCCACATTGTTGAAGTGGGAAAGTCTGCATGGCACCCAAAGCAGTTTGCAAGGGAGTCATGACTTTGCGGCGGCTGTTGCAGGTATTGAATATACCTATTTCGGACCATTTGAAACAGTATGGGATATTGGCTTGATTGGTGAAATCCAGCATGATGATCGTCCACAGTCAGCGGCAAATCAGTTTGGCGTCGCTGGTGTAAGACTGGTTTTTAATGACGTCGCTGACAGTAATATCCTGTTTCTTGCATCGGCGGATCGAAAAGCAGATCAGTCTTTTGTGTCTTTTGAAGCGTCGCGACGCATCAACGATTTCACTAACGTAAAGCTAACCAGTCAGTTCTATAATGCACGTACAGCTAGTTCTGCATTTGGGTTGTTGTCTGATGATGATGCGGTCACGTTGACGCTAAATATGTTCTTCTAGCATCACAGAGACGAACAATTCTTATTTTTTCATCATCTTAGCGATAGCCGAGCTAAACCGTATCTGATCAGTCTGCATGACTGTTTTGAAAGTGGCTATTCTGTCTTCAATGTTTGAAGAACTATTCTCAATAAGCTTGTGGATTTGCTCTTCCTTTGAAGTCTTGGCGCGTTGTTCGGCTTTTAACCGCATAAGTTTTTCATCAATATTGTTCATAGGCGATAGTCTATATCGGTTCTATAGATGGGGCTAGCCATCCACTCCCAATAAATTTTATTTAACTTATGGGTGAGGGGGCTGCACACACCATTGGCATGGGTTATCTATAGCTGGCTATAGCGTCACCCAAAATGTTGAAATCAGGAGTTATGCCAAGACCAGGGAGATCGGTAGTGGTCATGCGACCATTGATACGTTGTGGCGCACCATCAGCAATCTTTATAGTATTATAGCTATTAAAATCAGTGGCCGAGAAGCAAAATTCAGCTGGTGTTGACCGGCCAAGATGAGCAATTGCGGCAGTGGTGATGTCGCCACCCCACGTATCTTCGATTGTCATCGGGATACCATTTTCGACACATAGATCACGCATCAATTTTGCCTGAGTCAGGCCTCCCACCTTTGATATTTTTAAGTTGATTACATCCATCGCATCTTCGGCAATACCACGCACAAGCATGTTTGGGCCATCAATCACCTCATCTAGAATAAATGGCAGCGCTGTCCGTCGCCGAATTGACATGCTTTCATCATAGCTCATGCACGGCTGTTCGATATAGATATCTAGATTACTGACAGCACCAACGACTCGTGTCGCTTCATGTTTTGTCCAGCCGGTATTAGCGTCAGCTACAAGTAGGTAAGCTGGATCAAGAACAGCACGAGTAGCATGGATGCGGTCAATATCATCATTAGCATTGCCGCCAACCTTGAGTTGAAACTTCGTATACCCTTCATTGGCATAGCCATTTATTTTTTTCGCCATTTCTTCGGGGGTGTCTTGGCTGATCGCTCGATATAGAATAACGTCATCCTGTGCTGTGCCTCCCAGTAAGCTATAAAGAGGCAGACCGGTTGCCTTGCCAAGAATATCCCAGCAGGCAATATCTATTGGTGCCTTTGCATAGGGATGCCCTCGAAGTGCGGCAGCCATAATGCGGTTTATCTGGCCAATATTGAGTGGGTCTTGACCAATTAGATGTGGTGCGAGTTCTGCCATCCCAGCGCGCACTCCACCTGCAAATGAGGGAAGATAAGCGGAGCCAAGCGGGCAGCATTCTGCATAGCCCTTAACATCGTCATCGGTAACAATTTCAACTACGGTGCTATCAAACACCTCAACAAAATTACCGTTTGACCAAGAATAACGCCCTTCTTTAAGAGGTAGGTCAACCTGAAAGACGTTGATTTCTGTGATTTTCATGACAAATGCACCCCAAAAACGATTACATCAGTTTATTACTAGACAACATAGAAACAATATGGGGTGGGGCACGTCAAATGTCTTGTGGCTAAATTATGAATTCAAACTGAGGGGCGCGCCTAATCAAAAAAGGTGCAAAGCTGATACCGGCTTGAATAAAGTGCCTGTTATTCTATAAAACCTGAAAAAGACTAATGAGCACTTGAGATTTCAGACGCGCGCCCGTGCCAATGAAAAGTGCTCGATTTACCCAGTCATAGCGGCTATCTCCTGTCTCAAGGCGCGCATGGGTGCGCATATAGTACTGGTCTTGACTAACATCCTCACCGCGGGCAACAGCTGCCATCACATCCTCTGGCCCATGCCGAAATCCAAAGTTAAGGATTTCAATAACGGCGCCGTCATCCGTTTCGAGTGCATAGCGTGTATCAAGCTGTGCCAGGCCGTCATTGAAAACGGTTTGCCAGTCAGCGCCAACATTCAGAACTCGGCCTGTTAAACCTTGCCCCGACATTGTTCCGCCAACTATGGGGATAATTCGACGTCTGCCTCCACGCCCATCGCCTAGTTCTTTAATTGGACCAAGATCAACTTTGATATCACATACATGTTCAAGTTTTGGGGCGGGCAATTCCATGATTAAAACTTTCCTTGATGACAGGCAAAATACCTACTGAAGTAATAGTAGGTAAATTTGAAATTCTAACAACTATCATCGTCAAACGTAGCCAATATATGCGTTGTTGCGGTTAGGCCTTTGAGGTTGAGTTTTCTTTATCTGGTGTTACATCCCAACCCAGATTTATAGACAAATCACGGGCAATTTTGGCTATTTGGGGGCCAAGTTTGTCTCGAAATGCTGACGTGAATACGCGAACTGATCCAGTTGCCCCTATTGAGATAGTGGCGCCTGGTCCGCTTGTGGCTATCGGCGCGGCAACCGAACATATACCGCGTTCGATTTCTTCCACGCATTCTGCAAATCCGCGCTCGCGTATGGTTTTGAACTCGGATTTCAAATCTTGAATATTTGTCAATGTGAATTCAGTATAGGCGCGCAATTGTCCTTCCATAATACATGACAAATACAAATCTTTTGAAAAAGCGGCGACAGCTTTTGAGCAAGAGCATGCGTGCAAGGGGCGTTTTCCTAAACCGGGATGAAGATATGAAACGCCAGTATCGGGTGTTTCAACATGAATAATTTCAACTGATTTTCCCCTTAGTCGGGATAGGAAAAATGTACTGTTATATTTTTTGGTGGCTAATTTCAGAGCGGGGGCAATTGTATCAAGCAATGATCTATCAGAGTGGTCACTTTGTGCGATCCGCTTGAGACGTGACCCAATGGTGAATTGTCCGCGACCAATAGGCTCCAATAAGCCCGTAGTAACTAAATCTTGTGCTAATCGGTAAACTGACGGTTTAGGAAGATCAGTATGCGCGCATATGTCTGATACTGTAGCGACTTCCTTTTGCCCAACTACTTCAAGAATTAAAGTTACGCGATCAAGATACATATTTTTTCCTTGTGATAAAGTAATTATCATTTTACAAGAAATAATAAGCGATCGCAAGAGAGGAAAGTGATTATGGATGGTCTATGCTGTGGCCCTGGATATGCAAGTCCAGTAGAGGCGATAAAATCGCCACGAGAAAAACTCCTTTACACAATAGCTATCTACACGGGAACTGGTATTCAAAAGCCTGACTATTTAGCTACAGTTGATGCAGATCCAGACAGCCCAACATATTCACAAGTCATTTATCGGCTTGAAATGCCGGGTATTGGTGATGAATTGCATCATATGGGATGGAATGCTTGTTCCTCGTGCCATGATGACGCAGGCATGTCGCGTAGTTATCTGCTTGTACCGGGTGTTCGATCAAATAATATCCACGTAATAGATACGGCAACTGATCCCTTTAAGCCACGTCTGCATAAAGTAATTGATGGGGCCGAAATCAAATCAAAAACTAATTTGTCAGGCCCGCACACTGTTCATTGTTTGGGGTCCGAGATCATTGTTTCCTTTCTTGGCGATGCAAAGGGTGAAGCACCTGGCGGCTACCTGCATCTAAACAAGGAATTTGAAATTGTTGGCCGATGGGAAAATTCCATGGGTGACATTCCGTTCAGCTATGATTTCTGGTATCAACCACGCCATAATGTGATGGTTAGCTCGGAATGGGCAGCACCAAATACCTTTATGCCAGGTTTTGACCTCGAAGAGGTTGGGCACCTCAAATACGGCCGCC
>Ga0233432_10003092_pt1 | contig 15196 bp, 17 predicted proteins | sample SI_122_August201_6_FD_179870 | JGI IMG/M metagenome (GOLD analysis project Ga0233432, IMG submission 179870) | Seawater microbial communities from Saanich Inlet, British Columbia, Canada - SI_122_August2016_10_MG | ecosystem: Environmental > Aquatic > Marine > Inlet | place: Canada: British...
TTTGTCACTCATATTAGCCCTAGCTCCTTTGCCCTTTCGAGAAGCAGACATTCGGGAGAGTTTTTCGAAAGATTATATGATACAGAATATGCTCTTAGCATCTCTAAATCCTTCTTGTCCTCAAGGTCATGAGCCTCAAAAACCTCAGGCGTCTCTCTTTTCCCCCACTCCAAAAGTGCTTCTACTTTGTTTTTTGTTCTTCCCTTTTCAAGGAAGGTTGTGTACATTCTTTCGAATTCATTTATCATTGATGGCATGAGAAATAAGTTCGTTCCAGTCACTGATCTCTCACCGCTTCTAAACTTATAGTCAAACATCCAATTTATATAATTATAAATCTTTTGTATAACAACCTTCTTCGCAAGACTTTTGTCTTGCTTCGGTAAGGAAGCGTAATTCTCTGGAGCAAGAGTCTTGAACAACCTAGCAAAGTCTTTGCTCTCCTTTCCCTTTCCTGGGTCGGAGCGCCACCTTACAAGCCGAAACCTTACATCGTTCTTAATCTGATATTTATGGCAAAAGTATGCCATAAGCGTGATGTGGTTCCAGCGATCCCTCGGGGCCGATATCCAGTCTGGTATTTTTTCATAAAATTCATCTTGATCCATATGGACTCTCCTATTTTATGAAAAATAGGCATAACATCAAAGTAAGTCTATAGAATTTTACCATTTTTACTAAGACCACTTTACCGGAGCACGCTTAGGGTATGATTTAATAGCCTTATTCTTTTCTACTTTTATATTAAATCCAGGCTCACTCTCATAGACTTTTATCCGCGCTTCCGAGTGATCTCTGAGGTATTTGCAATTATCAAAGAACTCAACGACAATCGCCTTCTCCTTTCCGTCGTGCCGCCTTATTACTCGGCCTATTCTCTGCAATGCTCTTCCTGAGGACTTTCCTGATCCGGCTAGAATTAGGGCATCCAGCTCTGGTATATCAACACCTTGATCAAATATTTTTGATGCTATCAAAATATCCGTCTCTCCAGACTTCATATCCTCTATTGCCTGCATCCTCTTTTTTGAGGACTTTGCTCCATCTAAGAATTCAACTCGAAATTCTTTAGATAATTCATCTAATAGCAACTCTCCGTGAGAAACCCGAACTATAAGGACAAGAACCTTTTTGCCCTTACCAACCAAGGATCTTGCCGCCTTTAGAATCAAAGCATTCCTATCTTCATTCTCTACAATGTAGTTTTTGTAAACTTCGTGATATGTCTTTCCGACATCCCGCATAACAGGTACATCCAAAAAAAGAATATTTGGCGGAACCAAATAGTTATTCTTTATCAAATAGGTAGCGCTAACGTCTACAATCTTTGGCCCAGAAACGGCCTCAATCAATATATCATCACCGGTATCTCTCCAGGGTGTTCCGGAAAATAAAAATCTATGTTTTGCAGAGAAGCTTGCCCTATGAAGAAATTGAAGCGTTTCAGATGCAGCATACTGGCATTCATCAAATATAAAAAGCTGTGCCGCTTCAACCTTTTTTCTTACAGAAGATTTGTTAAGAGCCCTTGCGTGCTTCTTTCCATCGGAAGTTGTATCATTGTCTGATATTTTAATCTTCTTGTTAAAGGCAGATGCCGCAGACCATATTGTCATTATAGTTACCTGCTTTGAGGTATCACACTCTCCTCCGCCCACAATACCACACTCGATGCCATAAGCCGATTCAATCGTATCTTTCATTTGATATAATAATTCAATTCCAATAACATAAACAATTGTTGGAATATTATAATTTGCAACCAAAGAGGCTATTACAAAGCTTTTTCCAGAGCCTGTTGCCATCTTTATTATTCCGCCACCCTCTTTTACCGCCCTTTTTATAGCAGCACTTTGATAAGATCTCGGCTCAAATGCGCTGCTTTTTTGAGGAATCTTTTTTCCATAAGAAATATTTGGCCTTTTGTCTATAACAGAATACGCAAGCCCCTCTTCTTTCATTATCGCTTCTGCTATCTGCAACAATCCAATAGGAAACTTGCCCGACTTCTGGAGAAGCCTAACCCTTCCATCCCAACCGCCATACTTTCCCCCAGAACCAAAGCCGCCGCGAGCGCCAGACATAAATCCGTACCCAGGATGATCGTAGCTCATCGCTTTATCGAGGCGCTTAAAGACATCTTCAGATATCGCGCCCTTAATCTTGCAATTGATATTGTCTAAGTAAATCTCTACCATTTGTAATAATTAATCCCTCGAAGGATTTCGTCAACGATTCTTCGCCTCGCTGACAAGCCGAGCTAAGTCCATCCCCGCGCAATCTATTTTTGTCTTTACAAAGTTGTAATGATTACAAACTCCGTTAAAAATACCTCTTTCACAGTCCGTGTAAACCCCCGTACACATACTCCCGTCAGAATTCTTTGGGTAGTCCAAGCTTATCCCTATACCATCAGAGCAGGCCCTCCAGAGGGCCTGTGCGGCCTCTATTTGAACATCGTAAAATCCCAAAAACGGCTCTAACCTCTTCCCGTGAACTACTGCATCAGAAATTACAGGCCTCTCTCCGAAGCCATTCTTAATGTACCAATTTTGATACTTTGTATAATAAGCATTAGATATCTCAACTCCAATACCCTTTGAGTTTCCTCCAACATACTTTGGAATGCCTGCATGCCAAGCCTTATGTTGCGTATCTAACATTTGAAATATGGTGCCATCATTATCTATAAGAAAGTGAACGCTTATCCCTCTTTTGTTCAGAACTTTAGCACAAGATTCGGAACTTAAGCATACATCCCAGTGATTAACAAACATTGTTGGATTTCTATCCTCTTTTCCGGCAAGGCTGGTATACGTTCCCTTCTTACTCTCAAAGCCGTCTACCTCATCCCAAAGAATTACCTTGTCCCAGTCTATTGGTATAAATCTTCCATTATGAACTATAAACTTATCACCGGGGGCGCACACCGCTGTTGCTGGAGCATGACTTGATATCTGATCCTCTCGCTCTGTCCAGATTCTACGATAAGTAGAGGGACCAACAAGTCCGTCTGCTGTTAGGCCGTTTTTTCTCTGCCAACCCTGCACCGCCTTAACCAGATTGAAGTCAAACTCATCACAGCCGAACCACTCTGGTTTCCAGCCTAATTTTGCTGAACTTGAGCTGTTATAAAAGTCTTTGTCCATAGCCATTTTTTATCTCCTCTTTTTTCGCCTATCTATAAGCGAATTCCTAGAACCTCTCTGAAGTCTGTTGAAGCTAGACTTCTTCTTTTGAATTTTTCTATTCACTTCTTCTGCTACAGTATTTACACTATCGTTATTAAGATCAAGAGTCATTGCTGCGGCTCTATTCTTTTCTTTATCGCCAGCAATCGCCGCATTCTCCTCAGATTCCCTCTTGAGACTCTCTACTCTATCTTTCGGAAGACCAAGCCCTGCAAACCAACTGTATATCTTTATGGAATCATCATCTGATGGAACAGAGTAGACTCCCTGAAATATTGAAGCCCCATTTGTTTGCTCTGATATCATGTGAAAGCAGTAGTTTATGTTTATTGCAGGAATCCTTTCCAGGGCAGCTTCTGGGCCGGATATAATCACTCCGCCAACCCTCGCCTGCGATAGGTCGAAGCCAGAAGCTAGCATGTTTCCTGACAAACTCTCTATTACGGCCTCGGCCAAGGCCGTCTCCTCCATATAATCAGAAACCTCCATAACACCATATATGGAGCAATCTCCAGCGGAGATTATTCTTCCAAAATCGCTTGGATCTAACGAGGTAAACTTAGACGGCCTAGACGTTAGTGAGTTAAAGACATGAAGCGGCTCAACTATTGCATTATTCGAAGCCTCCCAGAACTTTGACTGACTAAGATTTGCATATATCTGTTCTATCCTAGCATTATCAACAACAATTAGGTTTGATACCATATTTTCGGTGGTCATCTTTGCCAATCGACTAAGAGTCTCTATCGAATTCTTTTTTGACTGAGCATCCTCTGTTGCCTTGGGAAGAACATATATAATTCCAACGGGAAGTCCTGTTTCAAAAAGCATAGGAACCATTGTGTCCACGGAGCTTGACCCCGTACCACCACCTCCGGATACGGTCAGGTAAATCATACTGTTTCCATCAATAATTCTATCTAAAAATGGTGCAAGAATATCTTCTGACTCAGTAAATATCTCCCTACCAAGGTCGAGGTCCTTTCCTGTGCCTCCAAGACTTCCTTCTAGAAGGAGCTTTTGATGATCCGGCAAATCAATAAACTCAAGGTCTTGTGCAGATGTATTTATAACGCCCGCGTCGTATCCTTTTTTGTAAAAGACCTCAGCCAACCTTGATCCTGCTTGACCAATTCCAATTACAGCCATCTCAATACTAACGCTTCTTTGCGACACAACTTTCACGTCTAAATCCTCCTTCTTTTTGCTCAACTTTCCCTTTAGGGTTTTTAATACTTCAGAGTCCAGGCTGGGGGTTGACTCGGACACCTCAGATGCGCCTCCGAATGCATCCATAAGCCTTTCGTTCTCACTATCTATTTGATCTTTGCTTTTAGTCATTACCTATATCCTCATAACACCTGTGTAGTTGTTCTTTTATTTCGTTAACGCCAATAATGGCATGTGGTATACTTTGTCCATCATTATTATACGAAATAACTTTACAAAGATAATCTCCCATATGATTTATAGGCTCTATGTCTGAGGAAATAATCTTGCATCCCATTTTTTTCGCTTCATAAAAAGATAGGCCCAAGCCTTCTCTTGTTGATGGAGCAAGAAGAAACTGCGACTTATCATATATTTCGCATATCTCGCCTTTTCCTAAAGTCCTCTCAACGTGAGTGATCTTCTTGCATTTATCTGCAAGAATCTTTTCAGACAAACTTAACTTGCCCGTTATAATAAGTTTTGATATATTTTTATCTGAAGAAAAAGATGAAAATGCCTTAATTACGTTCGCTGTATTCTTCTGACTAAACCCTGGATTCAAAGAGGCTTGATGATAAAAGAGCCCGGGTTCTTTTTCTGATCGAATTGGGGTAAGGTAATTTGCATAATCCCAGCTCAAATCATCTTTGTTTGGATATCCAGAAAAAAGATCCCTTGCAGGCTTTGTTAGGCAGAGGATCTTATTAAACACTCTATAGTGACCAGATCTAACGGTGGCCGGATTAGTCCACTCTGGCATGGGTATGTCATATATGCGAATATCTCTACTATTCCTAACCAACCTTATCCACTGGCTTTTTTTCATAAACGTTTCTATTGAAAATATTATATCTATATTAAGATCGCTCACTACCGTTAGCAAGTGTGGATCATTATATGATCTTATCGGTATTGCATCAATGCCGTCAAGTAGCTGCGCGTCTTCCGCAGGCGGGTAATGAGGCCGGTAAGATGAGCCTATTTTTTTCCATCGCTCTTTTGGAAATAAGAATACATTATTCGACCCATCTAACTCGTGAATCAATGATTTTCCCAAATAAAACAATCCAGATTCAAACGCATATGTCATTATCAAAATATTCTTGCCCCTTATATCACTTAATATCATGGCAAAATACCTCTGACCCTGTCTCTTGACCTACCTCTTATCAGGCTGCTATTCTTTTCTCCAGCGGACTTTGAGTCGAACCTATTTGTGAGCGATTCTGAGTCCGGAATCACAGAGTAATAATAAAGAACTTTATTTATATATTTTATTTTATACTTTTCAGATATTCTGAGCCACATGTCGTAATCCTCTGATATCCATAGACTCTCGTCAAATGCTCCAACATCATCGAGAACGGACCTTCTTATCGTAGTGGACCCTGAGGCAACAAAGTTTTGCCTCATAAGTAGCGGATAGGTTATGTTTATATTTTTGCTGTAAAATGGCCTGCAAAGCTTCTTTCTGTTGTAAATAACCCTGTAATTACCACAGGTCATTCCTATGTTCTTTTGCGAATCAAGAACAGATAAGCTTTCTTTTATCTTATCTCTATGCATTATATCATCCGCATCTAATAATGATATAAATTCTGCAGAACTATTTGTTATGGCCAAATTCCTAGCAGCACTAACGCCGGAGTTTTTAGATGTCCTATAGTACTTAATTCCAGGATATAAGGAGGCTAAACTCTCCAGGCTATTATCAGAACAATCATCAACAACTATAACCCCTATATCATCAAATGATTGGCCAAAAGCGCTTCTTAGCGCATCATGTATATACTCACCGGGGTTGTAAGCCGGTATGATTATATCAACTCTGCTCAATCCGTCAACTCCTCTAGCTTACTTGGGCTTGCTTCTTCGTCCCAAAATACTTGAATTAGAACTATCGAGGCAGACAGAAGCAAGCATATCAAGGTCTTTTTTGTCAATCCTTCATTTTTTATAAAATAGGACATAAATGCAAAAAGCACAGTCCCTATTCCAAAGCTAAATAATCTAGCAGACCATAAGGATTGATCGAAGTATTCTACCATAAATCGCCACCCAAAGTAAAAGCATAATGCTGTTGGCATTGAAAATAACATTATTGTAAAAAAGGGCCTTGAATACCACCACTCTGATACAAATTGAAGATTTCCCTGCATCCAGGCCAATATATTTCCCACAATCAACAAGGCCAAGGCCATTGTCAGTCCATTCTGCATGAAATCCTCTATAAACTTTATTGCTGATTAATGCCAAACTATTAACCGTTTTTAGTATAATACAACATAGGTTTAATAAAATGAAAAATATAGTTACAGAAAAAGCAGATGAGCATAATATAAAATGGAATTACGATCCAATCTTTAAAACATTATGCGAACAAGTAGTCGGAAAAAGTGAAATACCTGATATGACAACTGATGAAATGACTATTATGTCAGATTTCATAGATTTAAATCATCATTTATTCTCAAAGAATATAGAAAAATCTGCAAAAAAAATTGACCCAATAAGAGAAAATCTAGATTACGGAGACTTTATAAGCAAATTGGAAGAAAAGCTGAAGAAGCTAAAGAGGATTAGGTCCGACCGTAATCATCGCAAATCCTAACAACGTCGTCTAAGTGTTTGGTGCTCACCTCTATAATTTCAACACTCTCTTCTTTTGCTATAAATCTATGTGTTAGAAATGGGGTGACATGAAAAACTTCCCCGGGTACTAATCTTATTTCGGTAGGGGTTTTTAAAATAGCCTTGTGAAGGTCCCTGTTATCCATCAGATCACCAATAGTCTCTATATACAGAACCCCAGACTTAACCAATATTGTTTCTTCTTTTGTTTCGTGAAACTGCATTGACAATCTATGTCCTGGATTTATGTGTATAATCTTTCCTACATAACCAATGCTTTTTGACGATTCTGCCCAAATAATCTCATAGCCCCATGGCTTCTCTATTTTTTTCATGCTGGCTCCTACCCTAGGAAGAGAGAGTCGCTCAGATTCAGAGCCTCTCTTGTTCTGCTCGCTATTGCTCCGCCGATATCAGCAGGACGCTCTACTTTTCTAACAAACCAACTTGTCCACTCTTTAACTGTCTTATTCTTTTGTAGCTCGGATGAATGCTTGGATGCAAGGTAGCTCACCATATAGCTTATCTGCTTATCGTAGTCCGCAAGAATCTTGAGCTTATCCTCATCCAGCTTAGGATTGCCATTCGCCTCAAGGTAGTCAACTCCCATTCCACCGCATATATTGTACTGCCATAGACCATACGAGCAGCACATCCCCCTTCCCCTTATCCTTAAGGCGTTACTGGAATGACTCTTTCCATACGATCCACAGTCTCCTATCGCCCCAGGCTCAAGGGATGATTCGTGAACTGCGTTTGCGACCATTGCAATACACAGGTTGGGTATTCCAAGTCTTGAGTATAATTCGTTATACAAAGCTTGTGAAGATATTCGTCCAGTATCTTTCTGGCGCAACTCTTCGGGCGCCCTTCTGCGCTCATTATGTAGCTCACTTTCAATATCTATCTTGTCCGACTCACTCTCTGTGGCCAAAAGCTTATCTCTTAGATCATAATACCGATCCGACTGATCCCCTCTAATCGACCCAGGATTGCTAAGTGCATAAATCGTATCCTCGTCCATCTCCCCGGTAATATCCATCTTATTTATTCTCTGAAAATCTTCAAGTCCAGCCTTGGTTTTGCTTCCAAATATTCCATCCGCTCCAGTAGGGCCAATATCATAGCCCGAGTCTAACAGATGCCTTTGAACAGAAGTCACATCACGAGATTCAGTGCCAACTATATCATAAAATGACACAATACTATTATCGGATGCAATGCTTAGAAGATATTTTATCTTTGAGCTTCTACTCATAAAGGCCTCTTGTGAAACTATATATCTTTATTAGCATTAAAGTGTGTAAAGTGATTAAAGCATCTTGGCTGATATAACTCAGGGCCGCCTACCTCTATAGAAAAGTCTTGTCTTCCGCCAATCTTCTCCGTGTAAAAGGCGTCAGCACTGCAGATTGAGCAAACAGAGGTACATACCTCTATCCTTGTCGCATAAGGCATTATTCCGAGAACCTCTTTGAACGGAGTTCCGTCCGAATTTAGTTGAATTGTAGAAGCTACTATCGTTGCTCCGGCCTGAAATAATTTCGGCAAAACTTCTCCGGCACCATCAAGCATAAATGCCTCATCCAGCGCAATCACAGGAGAGTTAACAATCATCCTATTATCACCTTTGTCATAAACGGATAATTCATCCAGCTTGCTCAAAATGTCACCTGCATCACGAACCAAGAATGAATCGATAGATCCACCATTATGGGTTACGATTTTATGCTCAGAATATCTGCTATCGACAATTGGCTTAAATGCATAAATATCTCTTCCACGATAAGAATGCTTATCGAGCTCTGATAGCATCTTTGTTGTTTTTCCGCCAAACATTGGTCCAACAAATAGGGTGAACTCTTTTTTATAAGACATTAAGGCTCTATTAAATATCTGCGCCTCATCTTTTTTTGCCAAAGTATCAGCTATAAATTTTACGAAAAAACTTCCATGCATATTCTTCTCCGGAATTATTTACTTGAAGCAAACCTATAACCACCAGGCCTTCTACGTCCATTTTTTCAGAAACAAGCCGCAGACTCTATTCTTCAGATAACTCATTCAGATCATTATCATACATCTCTTTCAATAGATCTTTCCAGGAAAGTTCCGGCTCCCATCCCAAGTCGCTCATTATTCTTGATGGATTTCCAAGCAGAAATGGTACCTCTGACGGCCTCATGAATCTTTCGTCCAACTCATAAACATCATTCGGGTCCAAGTCGGCCAGATCACAAACATGTTCCAGCATCTCTCTTATAGTTGCTCCGCTACCCGTTGCAACAAGATAGTCGTCCGCAACTTTGGCCTGTAGCATCATCCACATGGCCCTAACATAATCTTTCGAGTGGCCCTCATCTCTGAATGCCTCTAGATTACCCATCTTAAGAGATCTCTTTAAGCCCAACTTCACTGCTGCAACACCCCTCGTTATCTTTCTGGTAGCAAAATCATGACCTCTACGCGGGGAAGAATGGTTGTGAAGAATTCCATTGCAAGCAAATAGGCCATATGCCTCTCGATAGTTCTTTACGGCCCAAAATGAGGCAAGCTTCGCTACTCCGTATGGAGATCTTGGGTGGAATCTGGACAGCTCGGTATATCCCTCCTTCGGACAAGAGAGGCCTCCAAATAACTCCGAGGTTGATGCTTGATAAAACCTGGTGTAAGGAGATATCTGCCTGATCATCTCAAGCTGACCTATGACAGCCTTTGCGTCGACCTCAAAGGTTGTTAGTGGCTCACGAAAAGACTGACCAACATGGCTCATTGCAGCAAGATTGTACCACTCATGAGGCTTATTATCATGAAGTATGCGGGAGATCAGAGTGTTGTCACAGATGTCTCCCTCGAATAATTCAAAGTTTTCGTTGACAAGCAGATGATCAATGTTCATATACTTAACAACGGTTCCTAACCTCCTCGTTATTCCAATTACTCGGTAGCCCTTCGAGAGCAAAAGCTCTGATAAGTAGCTTCCGTCCTGTCCTGCAACACCAGTTATAACTGCGGTTAGATTTTGCGTAATCATAAGGCATACCAGTCAAGCGTATCTCTGAGGCCCTGTTGAAATGTCCACTTCGGAGTGTATCCGATAATCTCGTTGGCGTAACTTATGTCGGCCTGAGAACAGAATACATCTCCAGCTCTCTTATCAAGATATTCTGGGTTTTTAGAGCAAATTGCATTACACAACGCATTAATGCTTATTGTGCCGCCGCAACCGATATTGACAGATTCTCCTGAAAGGACCCTTTTTGTGGTAGCTGCTAAAAAGTTTGCATTTACAACATTTTTTACATAAGTGAAGTCTCTAAATTGCTCTCCACTTCCGTATATATTTGGCTGAAGTCCATTTTTTTCCGCATCAGCAAATGCAGCTATAACCGCAGCATATGAAGAGTCAGATCTTTGCCTTGGGCCAAATATATTAAAGTACCTCAGGGATATTGACTCTAGGCCGTAAAGTTTATGAAAAAGCTTACAGTAATTTTCCACTGTTAGCTTTTGCAATGCATAAGGAGACTGAGGGTTAGGTGCTTCGGACTCTTTGGTCGGAATATTTTCGCTGCCACCATAAATTGACGACGACGACGAAAAGATAAATCTTTTTACACCAGACTCCTTAGATGCTTCAAGCAGGTTTACTGATCCATTCACATTTGTAAAATCAGAGAACGTTGGGTCCAAGACGGATGGAGTGACCCCGGACTTGGCCGCAAGATGAAATACAATCTCCGGCTTAAAATCTAGAAAAACACCTCCTATTCTATTATCTGTGATTGGAATCAACTTTCCCACATAGTTCTTATGAGACAAATGAGACTCATAAGTAGACATAAGCCCAGATGACATATCATCTATGCCTAAAACCTCTACGCCGGAAGATAGAAGATAGTCAACAAGATGCCCTCCTATAAATCCCTCAGAACCTGTTACTACCGCTCTTGAAAACATCATAAATATTATACCTCAGAATATATTTTACCAAACTATGTCTAAATTCTTAGATCATTGTTTAGATATTATCTTTGCTATGTTATCTGGGCTCAAATTATCAATAAAGTCCAGATCAACACCCATTGTATCAAACCACCACTCTCTAGGCTTGTTTGCATAACTTTTTTTATCCTTATTTTTAAAGTATCGCCTTATAACCTTGTCCTGACGAAGCCTCTCCTTATTGTAGTGAGAATTTCCCCAGCTTGACCCAGACTTATAAAGCTCTCTAAGCAGCTTTCTTAGTATGTATCCTTGCTCTTTATTTCCAGGAAAATATCCGGAGTTAAGGATCTGCTCACAAGCGTCTATCAAGATCTCCTCCTTAGATGGTGGCGAATCACTTGAGAAGAATGACTGAAGTCTCTCTAGACCGAATCCTGCGTCTATACACGTACCGAGAGGGCTAACAATATTCCCAATCTCTATGTCATCCTTATAAAACTCGGTACAGTAACCACCGATATCTCCGTCTGTCCATATACACTCATCGTCCATTCTTATATCCACACTATAGGACGAGTATAGCTCTTTCCATTCTTCGAATTTATCTGGATGAATCGTAACATAATCAACCTTTAAGTTTATTGTTTTTTCTAAAAAATTCATCCAAAAATCTACGGCGTCTTGAAGCTCCCAGTCTCGAAAAGAGAATAGTCCCATCATATTGAATGACAAAAAGTGAGTTCCGTCACCAATTTCGTCCAAATCTTTTAGTCTTATACAGGTTTGTATATTTGACCTTGTTCCAGTCGCATCTGAATTAAACTCCTTCTTGAATTGCTGCATCCCAGCCGGACAAAAAAGAGTTGTATCATCATATGGGTTGACCTTATTGTCCATTGTGAATTTTAAACCCAGTGATTCACAGTATTTTTTATAATGTTCTGATATATCCATGGCGAATTCAATAACCTCCTGATCGATACTTTAGATCTCCATTTACAACGTTGCGTATGATATCTTCACTAACTTCGCCTGAGCCTGACTCTGAGCCAATAGGAATATAGACGCGACCACCCTCTGGAAACCACCCACTAAATGGACTGCCGCTCCTGCGAGATGCAGAATCTTTTATTCTGGAGGCAACATCCTCATCAAACTCGTATGCAGTGATCTTTGAAATCTCATGCGCAACAACGAATAGCCCCCGTCCATCGAGCCACTGACTTAAAGTTTCTAATCTATGATCAATCACTCTTTGCCTCCTATTATGATTTTGGAAATCTGTTTTTCTTCCTTTTTAAATCCATTGCTTAGAAGCCAGGCTTGAAGGTTGGCTATTCTCTGATTAAACAATGGGTTCAACCGAGGAGCAAACTCCGGGTATATTTCTTCGAGCTCTAAGTAGAAAAAGTCATGAGGGTCTTTTTTTGCTAAAGTCTTTGCAGCAAGCTCTCCTAATTTCGGGTATGTTTCCTGGAGGTTGCGGATGAAGAAGTAACTTGGATATTGCTCCGCCAGACTATTCGCAGCAAGCAATTTTAGATCTGGGTATATTTTTTGGAGATTGAGGCTGAAGAATTGCCCAGGAGTTTCTTTTATCAAGCTCTTCGCAGCAATCTTTCCTAACTCCGGGTATTTTTCTTGGAGGTTGAGATCGAAGAAATTATAAGGGTCATTATTCGCAATATTCTCAACAGGAAGCCTTCCTAGCTCAGGGTATGTATCCTGGACATTTAGGGCGAAGAAGCCATAAGGGTCTTTGTCTGCAAAATTCTTCGCGGCAGGGCGGGCATATGCATCATATTCCTCAATCCGATGAATTCCAATCTGAAATCCAAAATATGAATCTTTCTTCATCAACTTATCAACGGCGGCCTGCATCCACGGCTCCTTCCTGTATGTTGTCCATGATTCATGAGAGGGCCGATAAGTGGTATTTCTTAGTCCTCCAAATATAGCAAAAGAGTCTCCGAAGGTATATTGATCAGCCCAATACTCGATTACCGGAGCAACAAGCTCCTTGTACTTCTTGCCGAGCCCAGAATAGACGATGTGTATGTCCTTTTCGGCGATGCGCGCCAAAACATCTTTATCAAGCTCTTCGAGGCCTTGGTTGTACCACGAAGTAACCCAACCATTCAGGTAAAATTGATTTGGGTTGTACCTCAATTTTTTAACTGCTTTGTCACGAGACCAGGGCGGGAATGCCTTATAATCTCCATTGATTTCGTACTCTAATCCTTCCTGCGATTTGAACCACATATCAGAAACCTTTGCTCCGTCAATGCTTGGAGGCAGATTGCTCTTTCCCTTTGCCTCAAGCAGTCTATTATCCTCGATCCGAATGGTTACATGGGGTTTGTTTGAAGAATCTCTTACAGAGTAGATCTTTCCATGTGCATTATCTTGATAAAGACCCTGAGTCGATCCCAGGCAGAGGCCATTCAGGTTACCCTCAATTGTGCGGTCATTTGACTTTTCTGAATCGCCCTTATAATTCGGACCTTCATCCGCAGCGGGAACGTAGACTACTTTCCAGCCGCCTTTATATTCTGCAATAACCTCATTTGTCATATAGCCGTTGCCGAACTTCCCCTTAGCCTGCACTTCGGCGGCCTGAGCGGTTGCGGCAGCCCTGTGCCATTCAATCTGAGCATCATTCAGCTCGACAAACTTTTCCTTGAGCAAGTCCAGACTCTCAAACTGAATATTGAATTTCTTAGAAACATATCCAGGAGCAGCACCTTCCCTCAGGAGGTAATCTCCGATTTCTGAGATTTGATCGGTTTTTCCGGCCAAAAATGCACCGATCTCTATGAAGGCAGTCTCTTGCTTGTTCAGCATTTTAGCATGATGATCTTCGATCTTCAAATTAAATATAACTCCTAAATCCGCCTCAGAGAATATCGGGTTATCAGCTATTTCCTGCTGAATTTGCTCGCGAGAAAGCTGAAAATCTGGAGATTCAGAAGATTTAAGGGCAGACTCTGCAATGGACCAGTTTATGCCGGAAGCACGTTTTTTGCCAACCTTAGAGGCAGTCTTATGCAATTCGAATATTTTATTAAATCGGTTCATTTTCATCCTCTATTATACTGGTACTCTTTAATATTAGTAAAATAAAGGAGTCAAATGTTTTATGATTTTAAACAGAAAGCTTCAATGAAAAATTAAAGAATAGCACTTGCAAGCTACGATCATCAAAGCTCTATTCCTCAAGGATATTTATCATATCTGGCCTTATCTCATTTCGCTCACTTACGGCTGCCTCTAAAACCTGATGAATTGAGTCATTGCTTTTCATCTGAAGCAATAGGGCCTCTGTGTCCTTCGGAAAGCAGTGACCAGAATAACCGATGCCACCATCCGGACCCGGGACAACAGTGTGCATCTTTCCGACCCAATCGCAAAGCATTAAGTCCCTGACTCTATCATAATCCATTCCGAGCTTGTTGCACAAAAAGTAAAATTCATTAAATATCATGACCTTTTGAGCGTAAAAGCAATTTCTAAAAATCTTCATCGCCTCAGATTCGTCCGAAGAGCATATAGAGACTCTGGCGTTTGGATAAAGCTCTTTATAAAATAAAACCAAGGAACCAAATAGGCTTGAGTCAGAAGATTTCCCTAAGACAATGTGGTCTTGATTATGAAAATCTTCAAATGCGGTTCTTTCTGTTAAAAACTCTGGGTTATGAGCAATATTTAGACCATACTTCTCTGCAAGCATCTTCGTTGTGCCGACTTCAACTGTGGACTTAATAACGCAAAGACCATTATAAGACTTCTTCTTTAAGAGCAGTAAGTTTTCCTCTATAGCGGAAAGATCAAAACCCTTTCCTTTGACAAATGGGGTTGGGAGACATAAGAATAGGATATCAGAATCTAAAACCGATTCTATTGACCCTATTTTTTGAAACTTATCGTAAATAATCGTTGATATACCATTTAGCTCAAAAGACTTGTGCAATGCGCTGCCAACAAATCCATTTCCTATCTGCGCTACCTTCATCACTCTATATCCTCCTATAAAAATACTTAAAAATTATACTGAATTCTTCTTTGTATGCCACACTATTCTTAACGTCTATGTCTTTTATTTCCTTCACTATATTATCCTCAGAAAATCATCCATTATACGCTTAACTACCTCGGGACGCACATGCCTCCTATCAGGCTTAAACGCATCTTTTCCCATAAATGAAACAATTTCA
>Ga0233432_10003101_pt1 | contig 15184 bp, 13 predicted proteins | sample SI_122_August201_6_FD_179870 | JGI IMG/M metagenome (GOLD analysis project Ga0233432, IMG submission 179870) | Seawater microbial communities from Saanich Inlet, British Columbia, Canada - SI_122_August2016_10_MG | ecosystem: Environmental > Aquatic > Marine > Inlet | place: Canada: British...
TGTATGCATTCTGACGTGCTACGACAGGTGTTGAGTCGGCTCGCTGCCTAACGCTTCTAAGATGTTCACCGCTTCTAAGATGTTCACTTGCGCGTCGCACGACCTGTTGCACGGCTCTTGTGCGATTTAGATAAGCAGGAGTTGCGAGTCCAATGTCCTGCACGTTCTCAGCCACATTCACTAATCGTCCAATGGCAGCATCCGTACCGTCGATGTTTGCCGACTCGATTGCCGATGCAATCTCACGATTTACCGCTTGGTACCAATCGAAGCACCGAAGCGCCGTAATTTCAGCACTTTCATTTTCGATGGCAGTGTCACCAACTGGAATTTCCACAAGAGTCGGACCGAATCCTTTCACATCAAACCTCAAAATGCGCTTATTACTGGACTCTTCATCTGACGGATCTTTGACAGGCAGTGCCATCATTTGCGCATGACTCAGATTGATGCAAAGTGAAACGGTCCCGCCCACAGGTGCAGATCCACACTTTACAGCCGAATTGGGAACAGAACTCTTGATCATGAGACGACGAACGACATCGTGGAAACCACTCTCCACTTCTTCATATGCAGAATTCAGAGCACTCGGATTCGCAGCGTAGAAAAACTTACCGCCATTGGTCATGTTCATCATGAAATCTTTTTCAGGAGAGTCTCCCAATGCGATAGCTCCCACGCTGATTGGTTGGTCCACATGCTCATAAACCGCATTTTCGATGAGATTTGGTGCTCTCACGCCGATGTTCGGCTGTCCGTCAGTGAGCAGAATAACATAGCCTTGCGAACCTGGCGAGGACTTGACTTTTTCATTCAGTCTGTGCATTACGATCGAAAGCACACCACTGATGTTCGTTCCATTGCCACCATCCGTGTTCAAAGAATCAATCCTTTCAAAAATGCTGTTGATAGTCTGGTCGTTTACCAAACTGTACTCATTGGTGATGTCATCCGTGCGTGGACCGAAGGCAGTCAAACGAACATGAATGTTTGTATTTTTGATGTGAGACACCATCTTTTTGGTTGCATTCTTAGCAATGCCTATAGCATCACCAGTGTCCATTGAGTATGATTTGTCAATGGCTATATCTAGAAACAGCGGATCGGGAGCGGGTGTGGTATCCTGTACAGTCAATGTGCAAATGGCCGTGTAATTAAATGAACCGGGATCTTGCTCCGGAATTTGCGAATGCGAGGTGACCACATCGACCGACATTTTGGTTGCTAATACCCTTTTCTGATGGCTCGTAGTGATACGAACGCTGCTGGTCGGAGAGACGATCATTTGTTTTTTTAGCGTATAAATATATTATCAAGTCGATAAAATCTAAACACAACCCATCCCTCACCGCCCGCCACACCTGCCCGACCCCCCGTTTCATACATGCGGCTTCCCGCCGCCACACTGCTGTACTTTTTTGTTCCCCTTTGTATTTGATTTTACATGTTTTAAGCATAGCCTTAAGATCTGTTGCCATATCGAGTCGTCTTCCTGCAGGTGAAAACACGGGATGTTTAGAATGCCACCACGTTTCACACTCTGTAGAACACTTGGCGCCTTCGATTGCGTGAATACTGTTTTCATGTAGCACATGACAGGCATTGTCAAACTCAGGACCTGTACCAATGCTCCAGGAATTCAAAAAGACAAAATTAAGCATGAAACGAGCATGAACGCATGAAAACGTTGCTCAAGCATGCCAAAAAAGGCGGTTGGGTTTATAAGGCTGCAAATCTCTATGCAAAGCTTGGCACCAGTGACACGCTTCGCGCGCGCACCAAGCGTTGGCTTGAGTCAATTTGAGTTCTGTCTCAAAACAAACGTGACAACGCCGTTTCAATCGAGTGATCCGTTTTTGATACGCTAAGATTGTGTATTGAAATGACGGTACACGAGCAGTCTAGAACATGGACCTAAAAGATATTGAGCTATTTGGAAATATTTTCTATTCTCTTGACCATCGTCAAGACAATGATTATGTTCGGATAAACAAGAGAACAGGTGAGATCGTGTCTGAATACGAGTTATCTTTGGAAGAGTTTCCAGATCATCCGTCAAATTTGAAGCATTTTACACGAAAGTACCGTGTCAAGCAGATCACATGTGGTAAACGGCCGACACTACAATTGATTACAATTGGTGATGCTCAAAAAGTGCGCGATGGCACTGTGGAGTCGTTTCACTGTTTTGAAGTGTTTGGCGATGTCGGTACGTACATCTTGTTCAATAAGGAAGATAGATGTCATTTTAACGGAGAAATCATTCAATCTGAATTGGAAGAATTGGACGATCGCGACCCCGATGATGCTACATGTGATCTCTGGTATAACAGAGAGTATACGTGGAGTGGTTCTGGTCGAGCTTTGGCAATTGTGACACCTGAACTAATCGCATGGGCAAAGGCTATAAAACATCAAGTAAACAGGTTGATTCATAAGAAAGTGAAATCCCAAAAAACAAAAGTTCTTAATTCGCTAAAAAGGAACCTTTAGAAAAGGTTGAAAGGAGCGTCTCCTTTCATGAACAACTAGCGTAAGGAACCTTTAGAAAAGGTTCACGAAAGGCAACTGAACATGAGAAACTATCGACGGAATGTGTTGTTAGAGGATAGTGAAGAGGAAATGGAACCAACAAATACGACTAATCTCCATTTTGAGGAGAGTGGGGAAGAGAGTGGGGAGGAGAGTGGGGAAGAGAGTGGGGAGGAGAGTGGGGAGGAGAGTGGGGAGGAGAGTGGGGAAGAGAGTGGGGAGGAGAGTGGGGAGGAGAGTGGGGAAGATCACTTTCGAGCCTATCCCATATTACAGATTGCGCTTGCGGTCGCGCAAAACGTTCCTATCAACTTCACTTCTTCCGATGGGCTGTTTGCAAAGCAGATTTATGAGGAGTTGTCGAGTTCTTTGCGGTATCTGGTTCCGTCTGGCGCATCTTCGACTTGGAATTCTGAGTTTTTGAAGCGATTGAATCACAGTTATGCGATGAGAGTGCGGACTATCACTCCAGAGGAGAAGAGTGTGATTCGAGGAGAGAATGACGAGATATGTTCGTTGTGTGGTCGACCTGAGACTACGAGTTTAGAGATGGTGGAGCTGGCCGGTTCAAAAGAGTATGATGGACGTCAATGGGGGCGAGTGGATCTCTTGCACGACTTGTACAGTCGATACAAACGCACTCGTCGACAGGTGCAGACAAGATCTTGGATGCAATCTGTGACGCGCGGACGAGTGCTTCCATCCGAGTACATGGGTGCATTCTGTGCAGGCAAGTGCTGTTTACGCAGATTGAAATTGGCGTTTGTAGCACAGAATCTAATGACCACATTGATTGAAGATGCTGACGAGCGATACGGATTGTGCACCGAGGCACCTGAGATTACAAAGGAAGATATGAATGTTTATTTGAAAATTATAAACCATTTACACGAATCTAATACGAAGTGTCAGGGTGCTGTACTGGAGCCCTTGGTGGATGAAGAGTATTGGCGGTGTTTGGATTTGGCGATTCGAGCAATCGGTGGCCGCTAAAGTCATGTTGAAAAGAAATGAAAGAAATTGTTAAAATGAATTTTACGACACTCTTCACTCTTGCAAACCGCGCTTTGCAATTTTACCTGGTTAGCGATGTGTGCATAAAAGATTTAACATACGAGGAGATGTACTTACCACTGAAAGAATTGGTATGTTTACTACAACAAAATATCACAAAAAATATGGTTTGTTAGACGCTCTTTTGGTAATCGATAGCAGGGTGCGGGATGCGCCGCCGTAAACGTGGGCCAACTAAAGGCATGTGGTTCGATATTCTTAGAAAAAAAACTAAACAGGTCAAACAGGTTATGTGGTGATTTCAAAGACGTGTTTGAACGTTTGTGTTCATGGCAAGTACAATCTGTTGGGTCCTTGCGGTTTGTTGGCAATTGAAGAGGAGCATTGCCCGAGTTGGTTACAGACAGAATTCACTGAATCTAAAATTGAGAGTGAAGATCACATCAAGGAAATTACGGATTTGATTTCCAAGGGGTATGCGACGGTGATTTCTTCGACACGTTACATGCACGTTCCTAAAACTAGTGTCTTATGAAAACTCTACAACTGTGCACGGACTTTCATGAGTGTCTTACCTAAAAGGTTTCGCCCTTTCCAGGCTTTTCCTTTTACGGCTTCATTGGCACTCATGCCAATTCCCCAAATCTTGTCACGAGGTGCTGCTTCGGCAATAGTACGCGCACCCGTGTCTTTGAGTTTTTGTGCGAGTGCTGGGTTTGTGGTGAATTTGGCAAGTAACACGGCTTCAGCAATGGCTTCGACGTGATCCTTCCACTTTTGCTCGTCCCATGGTTTGACTTTGCGTCCCCAAGACTTGGCCGTTGCCGGTTTGTCGGCGGCAAGGATTTTGGCTTCTGCTTCTTCATCTCCCATGAGTCGTGCTTTGATGTGCATGATGGCATGTTCGGATGTGAGGTATGTGTAGGTGTCGTTGCCTTTACCGATGCATCCGTGATTCATCGTGATGGAGCATGGGTAAAAGTTTGACATGTAGCGATATTCGCCGTTTTTATGCCCGTAAAAGTAAATGCAATCCATGAGACGAGGGTTGACGCCGTTGTTACCGATGTTATGGCACGTGATCTCTCGTGTTTTAACTTAGCGTATGTAATCATTTTTTTTAGCTGGAAAAAATGCTCAGATACGCTAAAATGCTCGCGACCAGTGGTTTTATAGGCGCAAAAAATACAAAAAGGTGAACATTTGATGATTTATACGGTGGTTTCGAGCACACTTTTCAAGGGTTTCATTCCGGGTGGATCAATGCCGATGGGTCCCTGCGGCGTTTTGGCGATTGAGGACGAGCATTGCCCAAAGTGGCTCAAGACGGAATTTGATCAATCGGAGATTGATGGAGAAGATGCAAAGGATGAGCAAATCATTGAAATGAAACAGTTGCTGGAAAAGGGGCACGCTACAATCGTTCCATGTGTGCGTTACATGCACATTTCGAGTTCGATTCGAACGCACCTTTTCGGTGAAGATGAGAGCGAGGATGAGAGCGAGGATAAAGACGATAAAAAGGATGCGAAAGAGGAGGGTGTCGAGAAGGATGCAAAGAGAGCAAAGTGTGCTTCTTCTTAAAAAAGGTTGAAAACGTCCGGAGTGTCTATGATAGTCTGACTATATATGTCAAAAAACGGAGGAAGTTCGGCTAGTAGTTGTAAATTGACAAGCAATAGCTTGGAGATTTCAGAGTTGATTTCGTTATATTTCGTGATATTCACATGCTTTGTTGTGACGAACTTTGTAATGTAACTCTGGACAAATTTCCAAATGGAACCTTCATACGAGATATTGGATGTGTTCGTAAATGTGTTGAAGGTTTGGAACATGAGATTTCTGAGTGTGGAAACGGGTACGCCCTGCGATCGTTCGATGAACGCTTCGCACAGCATCAAACCCATGATGCGTTTGACACGCTTCAGGTATTTATCCGCCTCCCAGACGTAAGCAACTTCAATGAAGATGCAGCGCACCAGATCGTATATTAGACTAGGTACGCTGTAGGATTGAACAGAGTACTGTGTTCCTAGAACTTGAAGTCTGTACGTCTTGTAAATGTCGATGTTGTGTCCCGCCAAGTTTTTGAAGGCGCGCGGTGTTTGATCGACACCGTCGGGCATGGGGATGGACAAGTCTACGACTTCTCCACCTATCTTTTTGATGGACCCATCTTCGAGTGTCGCTTCAAAGGCCAATTTGATGCGAACAAGATTGAAGTGTATGAGATCAGAAATTCCTTCTCTTGGAAACAGGAGCGTTTTATTACAAGATACAAATAGCATCGCACCAGGTTCTTTGGATTCGCACACTCTAACGTCTGGTCGATACTGCAGTCCTTGCTTTGCATGATCTCTGACGGATTGTGTATCTTTATCTTCGTCGACAAAGGTAATGATCATGTCTCTGCGCGTGATGGGTGGCATGAGGTGACTCTGTTTTTCGAAGAGGGTATTCATGTTCATGCAAGAAAGAACATATGGTGTGGGCAGCGGCTTTGAGGGGTTTTTGATATTGTTCTCGATCACTTTTTTGTTCATTTCATAAAATGTTTTCATCAGAGTATGTGCCGAAATGGCATTTTTTACCGCAGGTATGATGTTGCTGTTTACCATTTCTCCTCGCATGACCTTCATGACTTCATTACATTCATCTGTGAACGTGTGTATATCTTCTTTGCTAAGATTACTCAAGTACTTGGGATCGATCACAATACCAAAGTCAAGATCGGACGCTTTGAACACATCCATGTATTTTTCTTTGATTTTTTCCAGTAGCTGAGGCTGTTGTGCCATAAATGCATGCATTATAAAGCGCATTACGTTTCCACCTTTGAATATAAAGTGGATAGATTCTTCGGGTATACCGTGTTTTGTTTGAAAATTGGAAATCACAGTTTTGAAATGTCTTTGAACATAATCGACAATGCGCATTTGTGTCATGGTGTCATCTGTTTGTAACAAATGCTCTGTCACAAAATCGGTTGCACATGCGGTTACGGGCGCCCACAATTTGAAATTGGGGCGAAACTCGTTGTCTTCTTCTCCACTTATAATGAAGCACGTGTCCGAGAATGTGTTTTTCAATTTGGATAAACCAGGGTACATGATCTCGTTGCGGAACGCTAGGAACCTCCTCTTTTCGTGAAGAACCTTTAGAAAAGGTTTACGAAAAAACCTTTAGAAAAGGTTCACGAAAAAAACCTTTAGAAAAGGTTCTTTACGAAAGAAAACACGAAAGGAGGTTTTGAACCTTGTTTACAAACGAGTCTGTCTGACACTTTTATTTGTAGCGTTGGTTTAAAGTGGATCCTAAAAAGAAGAACGATGGATTGTTGTATTTGTTTAGAGGCTATGGACATGGCATCTCCTCGTGTGGGATACATTACGAATTGTGGTCACAACTTTCATGGATCTTGTTTAAAGACGCATATGGAGTTTTCGGTGAAGCAGAACATGACACCTACTTGTCCGATTTGTCGTGTGGGTATTGATAAATACAAGAGTTTATCACCTACGAGTAAATCTTACCAGCGATACGGCGACGTGTCAAGATACAACCAAAAATTAGAAAATTGTTTATCGATTACTACAGTTCCTAGAGATGTAAATGAGAGCTATATATTGTTGATTCGATATTATAACCATCGTATCTTTAAACAAGACGAACGGTCCCATCCTGATTTGGAAGATGGTACTGGCTGTGGTGTTGGTTGCGTTGTCGCTTGTTGTATCTCATAAAAAATGAAGGACCATGATCGCATCCATGGAGTCTAGTTGGACATCTGAGAATGGAAATGTCATTATTTGAGAGGTTTCGATTGTGCGTCTTTCTCTCTTGAAAGAAACTAATTTGATACCAAACGTATGCAGAGTCTCTTTTAGCAATGTGATTTCAACCGTGGGCTCCTCTTCCGAAAGTACAAAAAATGATTCTAGACGAGGAATTGCATTGTAAAGAGAGTCACACAGCTTGCGTATTTGAGCGATGCCCAAGCTGAGTTTAGAAGGTTCGTTCGACTCTTCCAAGTCGGTGCTCGGCTCATTCAGAATGCGTACAACCATGCGTTTCACATGCTTGTCGATATTGAGTTTTCGTCGATCTGACGATTCGTGTTGTGTGAACCAGAAAGGACCGCATTTGGATTGTGATAATTGCAAAATAAACTTTTCGACAAATTCATCGGTTGCAAAAAGCTCGATGAGTTCCTGTTCGCTGCTGATTTCAATATTGGAGATGCGATGTGTGACGATGCGTTCGCACAGGCATCGAAGCAATTGTCGTTGGCCTTGTTCGCTGAACGTGGTGTTGACATAGAGACGAACAGCGCCCGGCGCCACGTGATTGGAGATGACGCCTCCTTGGAGAGTGCAGTCTCGCATGGCGCGGCGTAGCGTTGGCCAGTTGATGAGCGAGTGTGCAAATTGAGTCCATAAAACTTTGGTTTTTTCAAGTTGTCGTTTTCGATTTGCTTGTATAAACTCAATATTAGTCGTGATAGTCGCACCAAAACCATTTCGAGCTAAAAAATGAGTCAGGGTGTTCGAGTCCAGTTGTAAGAGTTGACTGTATGGATTTTTCAAAACGCACGTCGCTTGCATCGTTTCAAACAGTTCTTCCACACTAGCATCTCCCAATAAATTGATTTCCCCAGATCGCATGACGCCTACAATGGTTCTCAACACATCCCGTGAACAGGAGATGGGAATTGCCTTGTGTGGCTCTTGGCGATGCATCACCAGTTTGGAAAACAGAGTGTCGGGCATGATTTCATCCACGTGACTCCGCACGGGTTCTGTAGAGTCATTTGGGAGGAAAAACACATACTTGTCGCTAAGAGTGTTCAAAGAAGAAGGAGATTCGTCCGACTGATCCGACTGGTTTTGATCCGACTCTGTAAAGGAACGTTTCATTACAACAGATACCTTTTCGTGAACCTTTTCTAAAGGTTCTTCACGAAAGGAACCTTCCTTTCGTGTTGAACCTACTTTCGTGTTTTCTCATGACTGTTTTAGCGTGTTTGCTTCTTTTGATGGATTGTTGGGTACCGTACTCTCCGTACGATAGCGCTATAAGCAATCGTGGATATCATAAAAAAGGCGTGCAATGGAAGAACGCTTCTTCGTTTCAATTGTCCGATGTGCTAATACTATGGTCCAAGCGCGACAGTGCCATTCGATGGACACTAGAGTCGAATTTTTGTGATCAGATCTTGTCGTTGTTTCCAGAATCCCAAATGAGCAGCTTCATTTGGAATATCGGCCACATAGCGTGCTCTGATCTACGAGCGGTTGTCAAATCAAGCATAGATACGTGGACCATGAACCATGCGCAACTGCATTTTCACGATGTCACTGACAGATGCGCCGTAGACCCGCACTGTCAAGTCGAGATACGCATTGATGTGAAACACATGAATGGAAACAATCAGGGACGGGCGGCGTACGTGCAACTAGACTTTGACGATGTGGATTGGACCGTGACGACCACATCTGGAGTGCAACAGCCGGGCATTGGAGTAAAACGTGGAGTGATGCACGTGTCGCTCGACATGTGCTGGTATCTTGACGCCACATTCTGCTCAGTATTCCACTTGCTCTCAAAAGATGTTCACAATGGTCTACGAATCGTCATCATGTTTATCACAGGTGTATGTGCTCTGTTCATATGCGATTACATTGTAGGATTTGTGTATGCGGCTTCTGGAAAACACAGACCACACTTTTGCTGGGAAGCCCGATTCTCTCTTCCAAAAGTCTCAAACGAAGATCCAAATGCAGTCATCTTACGAATAAGCGCTTATACAACCTACATACCGCTGCTACAACTTTTAATCTTTATTTTTTTCATGTTATTCTGTCCAATTTTTTACTTTTTGGTCATGCTACCTTGTATAGAGTGCTACGATTTTGAAGCGACGTTGGCTCATGAATGGGGACACGTATTGGGGTTTCATCATCCGGACGTTCTTGACAGTATGAATTTGGCATTGACGTCTAACTCGATAAAAGACGTGTGCCGCGACCCCTTTGCTCATGTGAAACTTGTCAACACGGTCAACACGGTCAACACGGTGCAAAGCGACGAGTTGAGCATTATGCACTCATTGACTCAACACTCTCCTCGCACGTGCTTGACGAAAGATGACATGGAAGGATTACACACTTTATATCCTCGGTGCGAACCGATAGCTTCTCCACAATGTATCAAAACTCGCCGTTACGATGGTGTGATACGCTTGATTTTGAGCGTGCTCATTCCATACATGACGGTCACCTTGCTAATCATTATGCTTCAACGCATTGCACGACGATACTATATTCGCAGAGCGTCCCACCTCGAGTTTGAAAACAACAATTTGCGAAAAATCAATATTCGACAAAAAGTGACAGGACAGTGGACTCGCGCTGCATTACGCACTTCGATGCATTGTGATAATCAACATGACCACGAGAATCAAAACCCAAGTAATATGCTTCGTTGGATGACAAGAAAACGGCCACCTGTTATTGAACGACTAACAGGACGGCTAGCAGGACGGCTAACAGGACGGCTAACAGGACGGTTGTCAAATCCATCCGTAACGCCGGATGACACTCCGGACAGTACTCCTCGGCCTATGCAGCCGTCGATGTGTGTCACACAAAATTTGAAGTTACCAGCAACGCGACCGTGTGCAAAACGCGCACTTCCTGCAGATCAATCCCCAGCTCCAATTCCTGCTCCAATTCCAGCTCCAATTCCAGCTCGAGTCGTGGCCCGACCCATTGTGGCACATGCTGCGACGCCTGCTGCGACGCCTGTTGCGACAGAAAAGAGACAACGACCTGGTCAAAGAGCGCCTATCAGGCAATCCAACAAAGTAAATGGCACATCACCTTTACAATCGAAACGATCAACAAACACTTCCAGTCGGTCCAGTCGTGCTATCTCACACCGACTGTCGAGCCGATTGGGTTGTCTATGCTCTAATCGTTCCAATGAGTTTGAGCCTCAAATAGTGTAAAAACGCGACTGTACTAAAACCCTTCAAAATCACACTCACGCAAATACTCCCTTGCAAGCGGCACTAACTGTTGTACATGGCGTTCAATAATTGTACTGGATGAAACGGTATCGTCTGCATGCATGTCCGACGCATGTGTACTTATAAATTGTATGTAATCTCGCATAGATTTGATTGTATGTTCTACTTCCAATTCTGACGCAGACTCTAACACAGTTTCCACACCATCTCTACGACGCTTCACTGGCGAACTTGGTTGCAATGCGGATGCCAAAAAAGTTTCATTTTGCAAGAGTATTCGCACAAGGGCGATGACTGTGCAATCTGCAAAAATGTACATTTCTTTTCCATGCATTGCTGACTCTTCACTTGCACAATACTGTTCAAACACACATGCGACCTGGTCCGATTGTGCAAAGCCCTTGATCACATGCCAAGGTAATATGCGTGTAATCAAAGGATTTTTAGAATGTACTCTAGGTGTAAGCACCGTCGCCACTCCGCTGCAACCGCCAGCACCAATGCTCGATGTTGGCGAAGAACATCCACTCGAAGAGCCGCAGCACGACCCCAGACCGCTCAATCCTGACGTGCTACGAGGCATCCATTGGGCCAGTGGTGTGAACGAGTTTCCAAACAATTGCGTGTATTTCTCGTCTATACTCTCAAGACTAACAGTTGTCATCACATCAATGTGCTGTAACAGTATGTTTGCAGAGTGCTTAAACTCTGAACGCAACTCCATAGATTGTGCAATCTTCCTACAAATGTACACAACCAAATGCCCCGATTTAAACTCACCAAAAAAATGACGTGAATCGTGACTTTTTTCCATTTGTGACCATAGTTGATCAATAGATTGCAATGATAATACTTCCAAATGTGTTATAAAATTCGAATCTAAATTTGTATTTGACAAATCGTGTATCAAACGCGAAATTTTTGTTTGCAATGTCTTCTTGTATATTTTTTTAGATGGTGATTTAGGAATCTCTTGTCGTCTACGTTCGAGAGAATCGGGTACGAACATGCCCAATGGCAGCTCCATCGTATCAGCGGCGTGAGAATTGTCATCTTCTACATTTATTTTTTCTAAAACTGCATCGATTCTTGTCGAGAGGGGATTGGACATGCGTTGGTCATACACTCTCTTGTGTTTTACAGCGGTATTTAATCTAACAGAAGCTTTTAGCGACTGACTTGGTACGTTCGGTTTGTTGTGTGTGGTTTGTGTGTGGTTTAAATGCGGTTTGTGACACCATGTTTTCCTCTTTGAATGTTCAAAGAGGAAGAGTTACGAATGTTCCTTAGCATACCGTTTGTGTGCCTCGATGTCTTGCATCAGCTTCGTGTCGATCATACTCTTGCGGCAAAGTTGCTTGTAGTGGCCTTCGTTTAGGTGTTGGATAGGTTTGAGCTGTCCCGGTTCGATGTTAAGACGAACAATCGCGTGCTCGTCCGGCGTAAGATCCTTCAACGGATCCAATGACGCTTCAGCAGGCATCGGTGGATTGTGTAATGCGTTTGGCATGGCAATCTGTTTCTGGCGAATTGACATGACTCTTGCTTTGACGATTTGATTCTCAATATACTCGTATCCTCGGTTCAATCCGTTCGATGCGTTCGGCAAGGGATTCTACCCTTGACTCACACCGCGTCTTTTTATTGCACAGGAGAAATACGATGCAAAATAGCGCGCGGAGGAACGTCTCGACTCTCATCTTCTGTAAAACCAGTGTAATAATAGTAGCCCAAAAACGTGCTTGTATGAAATACAAGCACGAGTGGAATCTTCTCCAATCCTTTGACATCAGGACGCCAAAGGTTTTCACCATGCTGCGTTTCGTGTTGCAAATGTATCTTTATTTGATTATGATTACTTAAATCGTCATTGTATAAATCATGACGAAGATTTAATGGCAGCAAGACCAACCATGCCCACTGAAACCCGCCTTCAGGAGACACCGCGTGCCATGTCTTTGCATTCATACCAAATAATGAAACATTTTGCTCTCGCATAGGCATCAAAGTCATTGTGTCGGCGCGACTATCTTGCAATTTTACAAAGTAGAATAGGGTTTTCACCGCATCGCGAACATAAAGCTCTGAAAATCTCACAACTTTTCTTTGTGACGTCTGTACGCTCCGTGTATCCATCAGATTGAATTCGCCCTCCCAAGTCCGAATCATTTTTGGTTGATCAGGGTATTTACTCTCTCTTGTATCCAATATTTTATTCAGACGCCTTTGCACGCGCTTCAATTCTTCTAGATAGATGTCAACATTCTTGGAACCCATACTTGTATACAGCTGGTAAGAATTTACATTCATACCGAGTTTAAATGCTTCACGTAGCATCACCAATATCCTATAAAACACCATTCTTTCCTTGTTGACGTTGTACACTTCAAGATTGAATTTTTGATGCATAAAGGTTATCAACTCATTTTTAGCTTTATAAATCCAAAATCTAGCATTGAGAAGGTATTGAATCTCGTCCGATGTGCTTGGTGTATAAGGACCTAGCCCAAACATTGCCATCCTCAATGTTTCACTCCTTTGTTTGCGATTTGGATTATTTGAGGATTGTCGCATGCGTTTCATATCAATGTGCAGACTCTTTTCACGCATGAGTTCGATTGCTGTGAGATCGTGCAGCAACGCAAACTCTATATCATTAGCTGTCATATCGTTCTCAAACTCATTCTCAAATTCGTCCTTGAAGACTGTTACAAAATCTTCTTCAAATGCATGCTCAAAGTCCTTCACAAACTCCTCATCGCTTTGCAAACCAACAGACGTCGGTGATGTCGATAATGCCGATAAACTCAGTTTTTGAAACGAAGGTAACATGAATCGCTTCTAACCTCTTTTTACGACCTTGTGTTTCATACCTTTTTATTGACACGTGTTATTAGACTCACCTCACACCCGTGCGAGCTCGTCGATGATGGCTTGATGCGGCTTGCGAAACAAGTCTTTTTCCGTGAGTTTCATTGGAATGTCGGTTTTATTTTCAATGGTAGTTTCAAGCTCGTTCAAGAATTGACGCAAATCAAATCGAGGTGGACATGTGACGAGTAGCCCGTCAAATTGTAGTGATTCGACCAAAACTCCCTTCTCTTTACAAAAGTTCATCATGACATCCAAAATTCGGTCTTCTCTTGTTTGCATCATGAGGCTAAAGAGGCTCCTGTCGCACTTGGTAGAGCCAAACTCGCCATCGTTTGATTTTTTCTTTACGTTGATCAAATAATCTCTAGCTTGTAGCACGGATTGTTCCAATGGAAGAGTGGATTGCAACGCCGCCACACGAATAGCCTTGGCTTCGGTTTCCATATTTTCTACCAATTGCATATTTTTCACCACTCGAATTTTGTTCTTAGCCTTCCAACCGTCTATATCTCCACCGTGCAGGATTGTAATAAAGAGTGTTTTTGCGACTTTGCGATTCACACTATAAATTTCTTGTACTTGTTTCAAAATTTCTTCACGATCACTGCTAACATAGGTCTCTAAAGCACGGGATTCCAACCCATAGAGCTTTGCCATGAAAATCGCAATGGTCGGAAACGAGTTGATCTGATCAATGTCGTGGAGCCGATCTGAACCCACCAGGATTCTCATCTCCGAAGGACAGGCTTGGTATGAAACGTTGCGTTGGGGTTCGTCTTTCCATTTTCGAATTTGTTTTTGCAATTCTAAACGTCGTTTTGAAATACCATGCAATGGTTGTCGAGTGTGAGCGAGACGGCGGCCTACGATGACGCTTCCGTATTTTTTGCGATAGTAGCACACGCTATTCTCAACGTGCGTAGGAAGTCGATGTCTATCCGACAGATCTGGAAACCGCTCTTGAATACCTAGCAGAAATTCAAGACATACGACAGAACGGCGCAGTCTGTGCAGTTCCAACTCGTCTTTTTTGACCTGTGATTCTTTGCCTTTTTCTTTGTTTCGTTCTTCCATCTTCTTGATTTTTTCCATGCGTTGCTGTTGTGTGCCGAGCAGAGCTGTCAAGGCCGTTTGTGTACGGGCGATGTTGTACTGTTCTTTGATGACATCACCCGAATTGACACGATCTGATTCCATTTTTTTGTTACAAACAATGTAAAATAGATCAATGTGTTTTAGCGTATGTGATCAAAAGTATTTAATAACTACAACGTGTTTAATTTTAACGCTTGGAATCGTGTTTGTCTCGGATTTTGCGTGAATGCGATCCGTAGTGGGTCTCTACGGAGCATGTGCAACGCCGATTCCAAGTCTTGTTGTGTTTGACGTGTCTGATGAGCGAGACATCGCAAAGTGAACGGATTGCCAGTCATGGCAGCGTGCTTGCTGTACAAACGGTACAGACTCTCGGGGGTGGCGCTGCCGGGGTTGCTGTCAGTAGATAGCAGATTGCCTTCTTTGAGCACCGCGCTCACCAACTCGGCGCAAAAGTAGGAGTTACCATTGGTTCGTCTTGGACACGAAGTGATCGAACGTATCATAGCGGAAGACGAGAACGGTCTCCCCACTTGCTCTTTGGCAAATAATAACATCTTTTGCTCTTGCGCCTTGCTACAACCTAGTTGTAAGTACACAAAACTAGGATTTCGTCCTGTTCGCTGCGTGAGCTCCACA
>Ga0233432_10003104_pt1 | contig 15162 bp, 7 predicted proteins | sample SI_122_August201_6_FD_179870 | JGI IMG/M metagenome (GOLD analysis project Ga0233432, IMG submission 179870) | Seawater microbial communities from Saanich Inlet, British Columbia, Canada - SI_122_August2016_10_MG | ecosystem: Environmental > Aquatic > Marine > Inlet | place: Canada: British...
TCCAGCTGCGGTGTCATCCGTTGTTTTTCTCCAAGCAACTTGAGCGAAGTCGCCGCCGCCGCCCTCCTTGTAGAGAACTTGAACGAAGTATTTACGGCCAGCGACCATGCTGATGGGTTGGAAGGTGGTTTGATCTGCACCGACTTCAAGGAATCCATTACAGCAACCTGTTTCCTCAGCCTGAAATTCCAGATTGGCCTCCTTGTCATCTGAGCTGATCCACAATTCAGAAGCATCATCACTTCGCAGGAAGAAATCGTAGTCGCCTGATTCTGCAGGAGTGATCCAGCCTTCGATTTCACCAGCGAAGTTGTTACGACCGTTTCCGGGGAGTAGATCTCTTGTGTTGAATGAAAAGAGAGGTCCGACGAAATCAGGATCGTTAGGATAACGACCATCATCGAAGACGGATGCGACATCCGTTCCGCCAATGCCATCCCAGATGGAGAGTTTCAATACGCCATCGGTCGTCTCGAAGCATGTGAAGATGACTCCACTTGAATCAGCAGGGATGGTGTTCTTGGAGAGGTCAGCAATATTGTTTGCTGTCACGGTGTAAGCAGCATTGACATCCTGTGTCGCGGTTGTGATGGTCACGGTTCCTTTTTTCACTGCGATGCTTTCAATGGCAACAGAAGGATCAATGGAATAGTTACCCGCGTCAGAAGCAGATGCTTCATCCAATTTTTCTGAAAATTCGAGAACGATCGTGTTCAATGAACAATCATTGCTGACACTCAGTAGAGTTGGGTCGGTCGTGTCAACAGGATCGGTTCCTTTGGTGAATTCGGTCAAGTTGTCATCTCCGTCTTCGTCAGGATCTTCACTTGCGTCCGAAGGATCGGCAGGATCAAATCCATATCTTTCTTCCCAGCCATCAGGCATACCATCACCATCGGTATCAACGGGTGGCTCAAAGATACTTTTTCCGCCTGCAATTTCAGCTATTTCTGCGGCAGTCAGCGCGCCTTTGAAGATACCCAACTGATCGATGATGGCATCCGGTTGGTTTCCTCCCCCATTATCCGAACCAATCCAGAAGCGGGTTACATCAACTGTCAGTTCGGTAGCTCCTCCATCGGCTGTTTCCAGCAGCAATGCACCGTCCACATAGACCGCTTTGTAGTCTTCGTTTTTGATGAATGCATAGTGGTGCCATTCTTCGATCCACTCATGATCTTCTCCCGGGGCACCGTTGATACGCTGCGTAGGGTTGGCGCAGCAGCCCATGCTGTCAAAGTAAATATTCCCATTGGACCATGGCACGTGAGCCTGGAACCAGCGATTTTGGCTTTCTCCAATCGACCAGAAGGTACTGGAGTTCGGGTTCGAACGGTTATACTGCCAGAACACCACTGAGACCTGGTCGTTTTCAGCCGCGATGTTTAAAGGGTTATCCTCGCCTTCGGCTTCAAGGAAAAGGTAACCATCGGTATCTAAAGAGGCATCAAGCCCCGAACCGATCCGGCCCTCGGGAGAGATTTCAATTTCTCCTTCGTAGAGCGCTTCGTAATTGTTTCCTGTTTCCGATGACCTGATGCCGTCCGCGCCCAGGTCACTTTGCTCGAAGTCCCAACCTGCAATTAATTCTGCAGGCTGAGCTTGCACATTGACGGCAGTCATGGCCGCCAATAAGGCGACAGACAACCATTTTTTTATTTTAGTTTTCATATTTGATCCACTTGTTGCTGACACGATTGCGTGCCATCTAATATTTCCCAAACCTTTTGATTACCTATGATGCTGACTAAACACTGCAGCACAGTAGTCTCCTTTGGCCATTAGGATCCAAAATCTTACGCATGCTGCCAGCGTATTGTCAAGCCGGTGGGGGCGCTTTATCGATACAGTAAGGTTGATGGTTTTGTTATTGATTCAAAATAAAGATTTCACCTTTTCTGAATAACTGGAGCCGGACCTTGATGGGGGAATTTTGCCTTTCCTTCTCTTTCAAGAGCGAAAGAGCCTTTTCCGCTGTTTCAACAGCAGAAGAGAAATTTCCGTTGGAGGCAAAAGCGCTCGCCAGAACATCCAGGGCTTCTGGGGCTTGATTTTGTGTTTGTTGGCAAACAGATTTTGCCAATTGGATGGCTTTCGTGGGATTCCTCATGCTTGCGTCAGGAGAAACGGATAGTAGCCATGCAAGCGCAGCTGTTGCTCTGGTATGGGATGTTTCCTTGCTGAGAATCGATTCATAATCCTTGATCGCTTCCTGATATTTCTGTGAAGACTGTTGAAAGACTGCCCGCGCATAGAGATGTTCAGTGTTCTGGGGCTCAAAGTAAATGGCATGGTCGAGCAATTGAATACCGAGAGGCATATTGGTTTTGGCAGCTTGCATGCCAGCTTTTCTTGATATGAAAGCCGCTTTCTCGGGGAGAGCCAACTTAATTTCCCGCAATGAGTCCATGTAACCATCGAGAGACGCGAGCATACCTTTCTCCAGTAGTACTTCCCCCAATGCAAGCCTGTCGGCAGGATAATGGGCTAAATACCATTGTCCCTGGTAGGGAACGGCATGGTTTCGATCCGTCCCGGATTTGAACAGTTTCCCTGCATCCTCATTCAGTTGTTCAACAGGCGGGCTTCCTTCGTAAATCGCAATCAAGTCTCCCTGTTCATCAAGGAGCATTGAACAGGGAATACTCCATGTCCATTGGCGGCCAAGGATGACTTCTCGAGCCGCATCCACCATCTCAAGTGTGTTTCTGGTGGCGAGTGCGGAGTTTAATTTCCAGGCATGCTTGCGAAACATTTTTTTCACTTGGATTGATCGGGCATTCGCAGATTGTTGAACGTCATCCACGTTAATCGCGAGTATTTCCAATCCATTTTCTGATAAAGTTTGCCTGTGTTGACTCAGTTCATTGAGTTCCTTGATACAAGGGCTGCACCACGTCGCCCAGAAAACCAGTAGTTGCCGTTTGGCGCTTACTTTTACTTGAGTCGTTTTGCCACTTGATTCCACCAAAGGAATCGATGGTAATTTAAGCGGGCTATGGGGGATAAGCCTTCGCGCGTTTGATGGTGTGCGTTCAGGGCTTTCTTTCGGTCGGACGGCAAGTTGAGAAGAGGGGCGCTTGATGGGGGTTAATGTCGATTCGCCTTTCCCTAACAACCAGTGTCCTTTTAAAACGCCGCTCATTTGATCTGTGCTTCCATCAGGCCAGCGAACATGGAGCTTCCCGGCGGTCGTGGATGACCCAATTCCAAAATGCAGGCTCTGGGAAGATTGAGAAAGGTAGCCTTCCCCTGCACGAAGGGTCCGTATTTGCTGGGCGCCATGAGAATCGGTGAGTGTGACGCGTGCGCCAATGGCCTGACTGGTGCCGGAAGGAGTTGTTAATTTGATCTGAATGGCATTTCCGTTGGAGTGGTTGTCGTTCCTTAAAAAACGAAGACGGGGTGCGGTTCGTTGCGTCAACCAGACATCCTGATCCCCATCACCATCCCAATCCACCAATACCATTCCTCGACCATCTGCGGGTGAATCAAACCCCAAGAGAGCAGAGACACCTGCAAACTTCCCATCTCCTGTATTCAGGAAAGCGACGTTGCGCTCGTTGCCGCTCCAATTGCGTCCTCTCTCCACCAGGTCGGCGACGGCTTCCCATGCTGCAAGGTAACCGCTCTTTTGTTTGTCAGGTTTGCTTGCTTCGCTGACTTCCAGAGGTGATTGCGACGTGACCCGTCGCCAAAAGAAACTTCACAAATCCCCTGTGTCATCCGTCCCTGTCACCATGCCATTGGCCACGAGGATGTCTTCCCATCCGTCATTGTTGATATCTGCAAAGCTCGAGCACCAGGCCCAGCGCCCCAAGGTGACATTGGCTTCTTCACTGACGTCCAGGAACGTGCTGTCACCTTGATTCAAGAATAAGCTGTTGCCTCTGGCGTGGCGTTGAAATGAGGAAGTATCTTCTCCTGAACGATATTTACGTTGGAATGCAATTCGATTGCCTGCTGAGGAAAACATATTGCCGATGTAAAGATCCATCCATCCATCACGATTGTAATCTCCCCAACTCACTGACATTCCTGCCGAAAGATCTTCTACACCAGCCTCTGCCGCGATGTCGGTGAAGTGTCCTGCTTCGTTTAGAAATAAATTATTTCTACCAAAATCATTGGCCACATAAAGGTCTGGATCACCGTCGTTGTCAAAATCCTCCCAGGATGCTGCGTAACTGAAGCGTTGATTGTTCGTATCGAGTCCGACCTCTTGAGTGACGTCTTTGAAAATCCACCCTGCATTCTGAAGCATGAAGTTACTCACTCCATTGTTGGCATCATGGTAGGGAACCGGGCGTCCAAGGCCAAGCCTGTCACCCGACCTTGCATAATAGCCGCAAGCGTAAACATCCAATCTTCCGTCATTATTGTAATCAATTGCCGAAAGCGATCGTATGACCGAATCCGAAGTGTGTTCGAATCGCCGTGTGAAAACTCCTTTTCCATCATTGGAAAGAAACAAGACATATCGACCTGTCGCAAGCACCAGGTCCAGATCGGTATCGTTATCCAAATCGATCAACAGGCTGCTGGCACTGGGTTCAAGAAAGTTGGCACTGGAACCATTGGAAGCATCCTCGATGGTTCCATCTGGTTTTTGAATAAGTAGTCTGTTGGGTAAGCCTCCTGTTTCACAAACATAGAGATCCGGCCGTCCATCTCCATTCACATCTCCAACCGAAAGCCCGTGAGGACCCGTCACATCTTGAGTGAAGCGCCAATCCAGTTGCTTGCGCCAATCGTCAATGCCCAGCAGCAGGGGGTCATTTGATTCTTCATGCCATCCCATGATGGATGCCGTGGAATCAGTGAACCAGGGCTTGTTGTGACTGGGTGATGTGACTTCTTCAAAATCGAGAACGTTAATGTGGGACAGTTGAGGCAGGCCGCCTTTTTTTCTGGCAGGAATCCAGACGCAGTCCCAGGTTGCGTGCTGTTGAAGTGTAATATCCTTATTGTATCCATGCGACTCCACGACCACTCGAGTCGTGCTGGATGCACTCTCAACATGCACACGAATGATTTTGAAGTGCATGTCAAAATGAACCTTGTCCGTTTTTATGCCATTGGCTGTGAGTGGGGATTGAAGCTGTTGAAGCGCTTTTGCAAAGCCTGTGATTCTATTGAAGTTGTTGTTGTTCGCGGATTTCTTGTGTCTCCAAACTCTTAGAGTTCCATCATCAAAAGAAAAAGGCTCAGGATGGGGTCGTAATGGGTCACAGGAAAAGTTGCCGGCAATCATGGCTTCCAGATGCTTTGACAGAGACTCTGGATTTTCATGCATGGCTTTGTTCAGTTTTTTGAAATGAATACCTACAGCATCATTCACTATTTCAGTTACCCAGCCATCAGCTCGAGGATCAAGATGCCTTAATTCATTCGCTACTTCGGGGGTGATCTTCTTCTGGGAAAGTCCTGCTATTGGTATGGCCTTATTGGTGCTTGAATGCTCTGCCGCTTGAAGGAGTGGGTATGTCTGGCCAATAACAATAGCACCCCCCCCAACCAAGAGCCATACACGGATAGAGTCCGGGATACTCCAGACAGGAGGAAAGTTTCCACGAAACTTCCGTAAAAGTGCTAAGGTAACCATAAGGAACTCCGCAACCATAAACATTCCAAGGCCCTGTTCAAGAACGAAGGGATTACTTATTTGTGACGAAACAAGGAAGACTGAACCAGTGCATGCAGGAGGCTTTTGAGGCCGTAATTTTCTTGCATGCATTGATCAAGCATGGATTCGACCTCCTTGCGATCCGAAAAGCAAACCGGAGCCCCGGTGGCATAAATAATCCATTGGCTCAGGATGTTTCTCGCGATTTGCCGAGGGTTTTTAAGCAAGATAGCCTTCATGTCTTGTATATCTTCAAATGGAGTGCCGTCGGCCATTTGACCTCCGTTATCAGCAGTCTTAGCCAGCCGGAACTGGAATGCATGTCCATTTTTACCGAAACCTTTCACAGGATCTCCCAGATCTCCGACAGCACGGTAGCGGTGACGATATCCGCCCGCGATATCATAGCTTTCCAATGCCAATCCCACAGGGTCAAAGTGCTGGTGACATGTCTTGCATGAGGTGATGTTGCGATGCTTTTCGATTTGTTCTCGAATTGTCTTTGCGCCCCGTATGTCAGGCTCGATTCCTTCCACGTTGGAGGGAGGTGGTGGGATGTTGAGGCCCAGTAAGCGTTCGCTAAACCAGGCTCCGCGCACGATCGGGGAGGTGGTTGTACCATTGGCGGTCAAGCGAAGCAGGCTCGCCTGAGTAAGTAGACCACCTCGGCTCGAGCTTTTGGGTAAAGTGACCTTGGACAGATGAACCGTCTGTCTGCCACTCAAACCATAATGTGCCGCAAGGCGCTCATTGACGAATGTAAAATTGGAATCGATCAAGGAGGAGGCCGGTAGGTTTTGGAGGATGAGCTCTTTGAAAAATAACTGAGTTTCCAACAGGGAGGATTCGGTCAGTAGATCGTCCAGATAATAATCCGGGTAAAGTGTGGCATCGGGGGCGTTGGCTTTGAGGTCACGCAGGTCGAGCCAGTAATCCAGAAACGCTTCAATAAATCGCTCGAGTTTTTCGTCCTTAAGCATGCGCTCGGTTTGGTCTCTCAATATTGCATCAACAGTGAGGTTTTCCTCATTACGCAAGATGCTGTCAGGTGGACTGTTCCAAAGAAACAATGACAGTCGCATAGCCAGAGTCGTAGAATCCAGAGGGCCTGGGTGAGCTTCTAAGTAGAGGAATTCCGTGGAACATAATGCCGATGCGTAGGCTGCCAGCATGGATTGGGTGAAATCTTCCCCTAGCGAGCGCGCCTTCTGGTAAATTTTTAGAAAGGGTTCATGCCTTGTTTCAGGGAGTGATGGCTTGCGAAATATCCTTTGAATAAACGCCTGGATGAGTCGCCTTGCATCCTCGTCTTCATTTTCACTGAGGACAATGATCCGATTGTCCTCACCGACCTCAAATGGAAGCTGGTGAAACAAGACCTTGTAACAGGGAGGTGGCCAGCTATCGTGCAAAGGTCCGTCTACTTCCAGCCAATTAAGAGCAAACCCAGGAACACCTGCCCGGGTTGCAAGAGGGTTTCCTTTCCAGCCGGGACGAGTGCGCACCAGTCTTGCTGCATCGGGTCTGAGCTTCTCTCCTGCCTTGAGCATCACCTCCCGCTCAATGATCCTTGGATCAGGTGTTGCATCATATGTCGTGAGCCAGCGGCTGTCTCCGCTGTCTGCAAGTGCGTATAATGTGATGGGTTCAGATCGGGTCCCCGGAAAGGCGTAATTACGACTGGGTTTCCACCAGGCTCTGCTTCCTCCGGAAAGGCCGTGGTCATTGCCCCCGCTGGCTCCATTGGGACCTGCCAGAAAAGTGTAGGATTTCAGTCGCAACCGATACATGCCATCTACGGGGATTTGCATGCTGGTGAAATCATATTTGGTCGTGGCAGAATACGTCCCTGAAACAAAACCCATTGCCTCCTTTTCGCGGATCGCCGGCTGCTCAGGACCAACCGTGACAGGAGCGACTCCGCGAATAACATCTGGTTGAGGGGTGTGTTCGATCAAGGGAATGGCAGATCGAGTGGCTGCTCGTTGTCCAAATTTGTAGCGCAGGAAGTTCTGCATGGTGCGTTCCTCACGCGCGTAATATTTTCTTTTTCTTTCAGGATGGGCGGCCGTTTGCAGTGCGGTGTGCAGTGCCGTCATGGCAGTCTCCAGATACTTGGCCATTTGAACGTGCGAAACATCCAGTCGTTCTCCACTTTTGTTGAACAAATGCGAAACGCCATCCTCTGGCAACAAATCGGCGACTTGCAGCCAGGGGGCATTCAGACCTTCTCTCAGGCAATTTTCATATTCAAATCGATTGAGGCGCCGCAAGGACGCGCGCCCCTGTTTCCGGATACGCTCTTGGTCTTCCAGCAGGAGCGAATGTGATATCGTATGAATGAAGGCTTCGGTTTGGTTTGCGAGCGGACGCTTGCGCTTGTTGGGAGGCATCTCGCCCTTGCGGACGCGGTCGTGGATCAGAACCCAGCGATTAAAAACCTCGGGCTTGTGAACATTTCGATCAAGCTCCTTCAGGTTCAACCCGCCTTTCGCCAGATCGGAATCATGACACTCATAGCAATGGTGTTCGAGGAAGGGTTCTACCCCATTCGATGGCAGGATCGTATCTGAGCATACGTTGCCTGATGAGTAAGAGAGAAGTAAGAGCACAAGTAAGGTGCTCTTTTCAACGCACATCATTGCCATTCGCCGGAAGAATGAGGAAGGCCTCATTACTGTCCTTCTAATCCGGTCGTGTGGCTCGATCCTGCATCCAGGCAACGTCCCTGTTGTTGGGAGATGGCACGTTCAACGCAAGGGCACCACCTCGTTTCAACGTAGGTATGGTTCGAGAATCCTGCCATTTCTTGATTTCGGAATGTCCGTCTGCAAAGGAAAAACCACCGGCAGCATTGTGGTAGGAGGCCGGATAATCGATCATCTTGTGAAGGTTTGGCTTATCAGGCCAGCCTTCCATGGCAACGACAAAGGTGCCGTCATTGATGCTGTCCTCACGTTCATCCAGAAAAACAAACGTATTGGAGGGGCCTGGATCTGTGATGGCATCAAGTTTGAAAAACTTGCGCCAGCCTTTTCCGTTTTCACCGCGAGCGGTTCCCCATCCGGGGCCGTTTAACCACATGTTCATTGCCATGCTGCGGACTCTCGGCAGGACCTGACCGCGCACCTTGCAGGCACTTTTGTCGGCTGGACATTTGAAGACTTGCTCTGCATTAAGATAAGGCCACAGGGGACTTTCCTTGATACTTCCGGGAGCATTCGGGTCATGGTCCGCATCACCATTGCATGGCATGCGCAATACGCCGCCCCCGGTCCACTCGGGGCCTTTCAGGTATGCTTGCCCGGAAGAGGCAGGAAGGTTTCCCTCATTGTCTTCAGCATAAAGGATCCAGCCCAGGGTCAACTGTTTGTGATTGTTCATGCAGAAAATGGCGTGAGCTTTCTGCTTCGCCTTGCCCAAGGCAGGCAGCAGCATGCCCGCCAATATAGCGATAATGGCGATGACTACAAGGAGTTCAATAAGTGTGAATGCCCTGCTGCGAAGGCTTGAAGCGCATCTTTTATTCATGTTCATGGCTTTGATTTCTAGGCTTAAGAATCTTAAACTAACTGAGATTGAACGAATGGACAAGCCAAGCGATGTATTGAGACCTGAATTGCGACGTCTTCCTTGAGCTCCTTGGTTTTCTGGGGATGACGTTGCTTCATTTTGCTGTAAGCCGGAAGCATGGATACTCCTCTGGGGCGGGTGGAGGAAGCACCCACTGCTGACCATTGGAAACAGTAGATGGATCGGATCACCGTATCGTTCTTCCGGCTTGTTTTACTTTGTTCTGATTCCTCCAGCAAAGTTGCGTTTGCCTGTCTCAACGCATCTTAAATAATGGACGTCATGCTCATTCGAAGGTATGAATGATCCTTCGCATGAGATTCCAAAAAAAGTGGATATATTGGCTGGCTTGGATGCTTTTCACCAGTTTTGTGCACATTGAGGGAAGCGTGGTAGAACAACTGGATCAATATCCCGGCTTGAGCCCTCGACAAAAAGGGGTGATTTTGATCAATGAATTTGGCTGTGTTTCCTGCCACACATCCTCTCAAAATCATTTCAAGCCTCGCCGGGGCCCCGATCTTTCAGGGCTTGGGAATCGAGTGAAGCCAGAGTGGCTCAAAGGCTTTCTTAAAACTCCTCATCACGTTTCAGCTGGCGCCACGCATTTGGATTTCCCTGCCGAAATTCCTGACTCCGAAGACATGTCCCGGTCTCAAATTGAAAATGCGCTGAACCATTATCTGTTTTCTCAGGCTTCTTCTGAGCCCGATCAGAATAATGACTTCGAAGGGTCAATGCAAAAAGGAGATGCATTGTATCATTCAATCGGCTGTATCGTTTGTCATGATGCTTCCTCAACAGAGAAGGGTGGCTCATGGATGCAGTCGGTAGGGGGTAAATACTATCCCGACACACTGCGGGACTTTTTACTAGACCCATTAAAAACTCACCCTGACGCACGCATGCCGGACATGCATCTGACGTATGATGAAGCATCGGATTTAGCGGCCTTTTTCATGAACAGAGTGGATGCAGCCATGACTCAAGTTTTTGTGCCTCAGGCAGAGGAAAGAGAAAAAGGGCAGCGTTTGTTTGGAAAGTTGAATTGTAATGCATGTCATGAACTAGAAACTCAGGATGAGGCAGTCACCATGCCCAGCTTGGAGGCGCTCAGACTGGACCATGGATGCCTTTCGGCTCGGGAAGGGCAGTGGCCTCAATTCGCATTGAGCAAAGAGCAGAAAACGTGGATGCATTTGGCGCTGCAATCTGAAAATCAATGGACACCCTCCGAACGCATTCAAATGCAGTTGACTCAGTTCAATTGTGTTGCATGCCACGCGCGTGATGGCATCGGTGGAGTGTCTCCTGAGGACGACATATACTTTACCTCGCATGATCCCAATCTGGGAGAGCAGGGGCGCCTGCCGCCACGCCTGGATGGAGTAGGGGCCAAGTTGAATCCTGTCTGGTTGCGCAAGATCCTCGTTCAGGGGGCCAAATCCAGGCCTTACATGAAGACTCGAATGCCCCGTTTTGGGGTAGAGGTTCTGGATGAATTGATGGAGTTGTTTGCAACGGTGGATTCAAGTTTGCCTTTGCCAGATATTGAAATGCCTCGCTTAAACGACACTCGAAGGGCTGGTCGGGACCTTGCAGGAACCAAGGGGATGTCTTGTGTCACGTGTCATTCATTCAAAGGCATCCAAAGTGGAGCCATGGCGGCGATTGACATGTCCATCATGGGGCAACGGTTGACTCATGAATGGTTTCATCACTATCTGGCAGAGCCACAGCGATTCAGTCCTGGAACCTTGATGCCTGATTTCTGGCCGGAAGGGCATTCAAGTAAATCGGAAATTCTGGACGGAAACGCTCAGAAGCAAATGGAAGCTTTGTGGATATATTTATCAGATGGCTACAGTCTGGGAGCTCCTTCAGGTCTATATCGCGAGCCAATGCGCCTCATCGCCAATGAGCAAGAAGCCGTGATGTTGCGGCGTGCTTACCCTGGTGTGGGTAAACGGGGCATTGGGGTCGGATTGCCCCATGGTCACAACTACATTTTCAACGCAGACAAACTTGGCCTCGCAATGCTTTGGAAAGGAGATTTTGCCGATCCTGCGGGCGTGTGGTTGAGCCAGGGGCATGGAAGGGTTCGACCGCTGGCTCGTCAACAAATCAGTTTTCCAGTCCAGGCTCAATGGCAGGGACTGGATTCAAAATCAGCACCCTGGCCTGAGATGGAACAGCGTCAGGCGGAGCAGAAGTTTCAAGGATATCGATTGGATGCTCAGCGCGTACCCACGTTTCTCTACGCAATTGATGAGACAATCGTAGAAGATACGCTCAAGGAGGTTGAATCAAAGGGGCAATGGACGCTTGAAAGAACACTACGTCTCAAAACAAATGGTAGCTCGGAGAATCTTATTTTTCGTGTTGCTGTTGCGGCAACAATCCAAGCCCATGGAGCGTCCCAATTTCAAGTAAGCGATGCCTTCAGTATCGCATTGACCGGAGATGCGGAGGGCTATGTTGTGAATGCCGCCGAAGGTGATGAGCTGCGCATCAAGATGAGTGGCAATTCACACTTGAAATCGATAACACTCCATTACCAATTTTGATCATGCAAGTTATCCATAAATTGTCCCTGATTATTTTTCTCCTTTTGCAAAATGGGGCGAGCGTACACGCAGAAAAACTTGCGAGTTTTTGGGGTACTTCAGAACGGGAAGAAGCCTTTTATCGTCTGGTAGACATCCCTGTGCCTGACGGGACGGTAATTGAGACGGGGAGTTTTGATTTGTTACCGGACGGTCGACTTGCCATCGGAACGCGCAGGGGCGACATCTACCTGGTCGAAGGTGCATTTGAAGACCCTCCACAGCCCGAATATCATCTTTATGCCAGCGGACTCGATGAAGTCACGGGGCTCTCCTGGCGGGATGGATCCTTCTTCGTCACTCAACAGACCGAGGTAACGCGCATCACCGACACGGATGGAGATGAACGTGCGGATACCTTCCTGACCTTGAGTGATGTCTGGGGTTTTGCCAATTATCATGAGTTCAGTTTCGGGTCGAAGGCTGATCCGGTTGGTAATATCTGGGTCGCGCTTTGCTTGTCGAAATCCTATGAATCACTGGCGCCTTTCCGTGGCTGGGCATTGAAGGTGACTCCCGGTGGTCAAACCATTCCTGTTGCCAGTGGAATTCGAAGCCCCTGCGGTGTCGGTCCCAATGCGCAGGGCGTGATGTTTTATGCGGAGAGTCAAGGGCCATGGAACGGTTCCTGTTCCTTGAAACACCTCAAGCAAGGTGGATTCATGGGGCATCCCGTGAGTTTCAATTGGTATGAACTTGCCCCAGAAATGGGATCAGCGCCCACAGTCCCGAATACCCGGTCCAGAATGGAAATTGAGCGCCAGCGCGTCAAAGAACTGGTGCCTTATGCGGTGGTCTTTCCCTATCGACGTATGGGACAACAGCTTTCCGGATTTTCGGTGGATTCAACCCAAGGCGCGTTTGGTCCGTTTAAAGATCAGATCTTTATTGGTGATTACACGCTCAGCGTTTTGATGAGGGCTACCACGGAAGAGGTCAATGGTGTTTGGCAAGGGGCTTGTTATCCCTTCCGTGAGGGATTTGCGACCGGATTGCTGGCCAATCAATTCACACCCAGAGGGCGATTGATTGTCGGCGGAACCAATCGTGGCTGGCCGGTGCGTGGCCCCAGTGCCTTTGCTCTTCAACGCGTGGAATGGTCAGGGAAAATGCCATTTGAAATCAAGGAAATCAATGCTCGCCCAGGAGGGTTTCAGTTGACATTTACTCAGTCGGTAAATCCTGCCATTGCGCTCCAACCGGACACATTCCAGCTGGAAACATTCACACATATTTATCATCAGGGCTATGGGAGTCCTGAAGTGGATCAAACCAAACCCCTGGTTGAAAAAGTCGAGTTATCAGGGGAACGGACTCAAGCGCGCATCTGGGTCAAGGGACTGGTTCAGGGGCATGTTCACTCGTTCGATCTTTCTGCCTTGCGCTCTGATCAGGATGAGTCGCTGGTGCATCCCAATGCGTATTACACGTTGAATGAAATTCCTGAACGCCTGGATTGATTCTAGGAATAATTTTCTTCTTTAAAATGCTCTAGCACATGGCCTTCGTTCTGGTCAATTCGCTCGGGGCGCCCTTTGTAGCGATAAATAAGCTGGGTATGATCTACCCCCAGAAGGTGCAGGATGCTGGCATGAAAGTCGTGGATATGTGTGACATCGCTCACGGCGTGCAGTCCGAGTTCGTCGGTCTCTCCAATGGTCCTGCCACCCTGTACTCCGCCCCCGGCAAGCCACATGGTAAACCCGGTGGGATTGTGGTCTCGACCATCCCCTTTTTCAGACATCGGGGTACGGCCGAACTCTCCCCCCCATATGACAAGGGTCTCGTCCAGTAAGCCGCGTTGCTTCAAGTCCGTCAACAAGGCCGTTACCGGTTGGTCCATTTCCTGACAAAGTCGTGTGTGGTTGGGCTCGATTTGATCGTGACTGTCCCACTTGGAACCGGCACCATGATAAAGCTGAACAAATCTAACGCCGCGCTCAACGAGCCGGCGAGCCATGAGGCAGTTGCTTCCGAAGGTTTTAGTTTCCTTTTGATTCAAACCGTAGAGTTCACGGGTTGTCTCCTCCTCCTCTGATAGATCGACAGCCTCGGGGGCTTCTGCCTGCATGCGGAAAGCGAGTTCGTAGTTTCGAATACGGGCATCCAGATCTGTGTTTGAGGTCCGGTCTTTCTGATGCAAGCGGTTGAGCTGATTGAGGAAATTCAGTTTACGAGATTGTCTTTCACCACTCACCCCTTCGGGGTTTTTAAGGTTAAGAATGGGCTCGTCTCCAGGTTCAAACAGTGTGCCCTGATAAACTGAAGGCATGAATCCCGACCCCCAGCTTCGAACGCCATTCACCACCATGTTTTTGTTGTCCTTGATCACGACAAATCCTGGGAGGTTGTGGTTACTTGTGCCAAGTCCGTAAGATACCCAGGCTCCCAGTGAAGGTCGCCCGCCAAAAACGGAACCTGTGTTCATCTGGCAGACCCCGCCGGCGTGATTGATGCCGTCAGAGACGCAGGATCGCACTACGCATAGTTCATCCGCTTTGGTGGATAGATGCGGTAACCAATCCGACATCCAAAGTCCCGATTGACCATGCTGTTTCCAGGTGCGTTTGCATGCAAGGAGAGGTGAACTGGCCTCTCCCATGGCCGTGATGGGCTTGGGGAAGCTATCGGGCAGTGTCTGTCCCGCGATCTTGTTCAGGAGAGGTTTGGGATCGAAAAGATCAATGTGACTTGGGCCACCCTCCATGAACAGGAAAATGACGTTCTTCGCCTTACCTGCAGCATGAGGGATTTTAGCTTTCAGCGGATCACCGGCCCCAAAGGGGGCATTCAGGTCAGCCACTAAAGATGGGTCACACGATAATGCGGCCAATGCCACGGCTCCAAATCCCGATCCTGCCCGGTTCAGAAAATCACGCCTGGTTTGTATGTTTTCAAAGTGGGGGTGCTTCATGCTTAGTGGAGATACAGGAATTCGTTTGAGTTAAGCAGTATTTGACATAGATCTGGAAGTAACTCTGCTGGTACCAGATTCTCTGGTGAGTTTTCAAGGAAAGCGGTAGCCAATTTCATTTCGGCCGAGTCAGGCACTCGCCCGTAGCATTTTTCGTAGGCATGGTTGACCCATGCTTCCATGTTCCGGCCATGCGATTGCTGAAGTTGACGGGCGAAGGCTTCTGCACGCTTCATTATCCAGGCTCCATTGACCATCAGAAGGGCCTGCCCCGGGGTTGTTGTCGCATCACGAACCGGAGTGCTGTTGAATCCCGAGGGAGAATCAAATCCTTTCAGTAATTCATCTGGGGAATTGCGCACCTTACGCACATAAACGCTTCTTCGAGGTTGGTCGCCTTTGACTGACTTGCCGCCGCTTGTGATATCCAGTTCACCACTCAC
>Ga0233432_10003105_pt1 | contig 15159 bp, 9 predicted proteins | sample SI_122_August201_6_FD_179870 | JGI IMG/M metagenome (GOLD analysis project Ga0233432, IMG submission 179870) | Seawater microbial communities from Saanich Inlet, British Columbia, Canada - SI_122_August2016_10_MG | ecosystem: Environmental > Aquatic > Marine > Inlet | place: Canada: British...
ACTTTCTGGAAAAAGGCGATAATTTTAGGAAATACTCGTTACTGCCATGAAGAAAGATCTCCCCTTATCCTCAATGAAAATGTCCCGACGCAACTTCGGGAAACTCTCCGCTGCAGGGGTCGCTAGCAGCGCATTTAGCTTTAGTATTCTTCCGAGCCATGCTCGGGGCAATTTGACCAAGCCGACGGTTGTTGGGATTGGTACGGGAGGTAAGGGCAAAACGGATATCACGCGTTCGCATGAAGCGGGATTCCAGATTGCGGGGCTCGTTGATACGGCTGATGCGACTAAGATGTCTTCTAAGGAATTGGAAAACAAACGGCTTAAGGGGGTTATTGATATTCGAAACCAGTACAAGGATGTCCCGTTTTTTACCGACTATCGCGAGATGTTCGATAAGCTCGGCGACAAAGTAGATGCCGTCATTGTCTCGACGCCTGATCACCATCACTTTCACGCCTCGGCAATGGCAATGCAGCACGGAAAGCACGTGTATTGTCAAAAGCCGCTGACTCATGGGATTTGGGAAGCTCGCACGCTCGCTAAGCTGGCTAAGGAAAATGGAGTTAAAACGCAGATGGGCAATCAAGCTCACGCGAACGATCACATGCGCCGCTGTGTTGAGTTGATTCGTGCCGGAATTATAGGCGAAGTCAAAGAGGCCCATACGTGGACGAATCGTCCGATTTGGCCTCAAGGATTCAAGACGCCGCCTGCGAAGGAAAAGGTTCCGCAGTGGTTAGATTGGAAGCAATGGATTGGGCCTGCTCCTTCGGTTAACTACAATGCGAATATTGCTCCGTTCGCGTGGCGCGGTTGGTGGGATTACGGCACGGGCGCATTGGGTGACATGGCTTGTCACATTATGGACATGGCATACTGGGCCGTTTCTCCGGATGCCCCAACTGCGGTTACGGCTGAGCAAGGGGGAGCCACTGATATTTCACCCCCGATTAATTCGAAAGTCAGCTGGGAGTTTCCTGCTAATCAGTACACGGGTAAACGTGGTTTTAAGTTTCACTGGTACGATGGCTATACCAACGCTGACTTCGATCGGGATACCTGGTCGCTTATAAAGCACAGCGAAGAATACAATCACCCTGATCCTCGCGCCTTGGATGGGCTGCCGTTCCAGCAGTTTGGCAGCGTTGTTATCGGGGACCAAGGCAAGCTTATCTTTAATCGGACTCATAGTCGATGGATCGTCCGTTCCCATAGCGGGATTGATGGATTCGATTGGCCTGAGAAATCGATTGCCCGTGCGAAAGATCAGGATCCGTATAAGGAATGGCATGACGCGATCACTGGTAGGATCGACCAAGCCGAATCGAATTTCGCCCATGCCGGTCCATTTACCGAAACGATTCTATTGGGCGTGATCGCTCAGAAAAATCCAGATTCGAAGCTCGAGTGGGATTCAAAGAAAATGGAAATTGCCGGACGTCCTGATCTAAACGGTATGATCAAGCGCGAGTATCGCAAGGGCTGGAATCTGAAGGTTTAGGAAGAGGACTTTCGATTTCGATTATCGTAGTGCCATCGCAAAATTCAGACTAGTAGCTAATGTAGCTACGTGGCGGAGTTACGGGGTCGTGACGTGATCGAGGTTCCTCTATTTTTATCTGACTTCCCGAAAACGCGATTTGGGACGTCTTGTGCCACCTTTACCCAACCGAAAAGGTTTTGGGCCGGGTCTTAAGGGTTAACCTGCAGCGATTTGATAAACAGCACGAGCGATTCTATCTGCGATTCCGCGAGTACGCCAGCGTAGCTGGGCATGGCGTATTCGCCTTTTGCGTATTGGGGGACGACCTTGGCAACAGGGTCGAGGATAGACTCGCGAAGGTAGTCTTCGTTTGCGATAATCGTTTCCTTTTTCCGATCCGCGAAGACGGTTCGTTCGCTGTTGAAAAGTCCACTCCAGCTTGGTCCGACTTTCGGCATGTCGGATCCGGTAAGCGAGTGGCAGGCGATGCATCCCTTTAGCTTATACAGCCGTTCGCCTTCTTCGATCGAAATGGGACCGTCCTGTGTCTCAATAATTTCTCTTGGAGTCAGGTCGACCGAGAGTTTACCGAAACCTTCATTGATCGGGTCGAAATTTGGAAGCGAGTAGGGAGTCGTATAGGCGTTTTCTTCGAATGCCTTGCCGTCCTCCGTAGCGAGGGACCAACCGATTCTCAATTGCATGACGGGTTTTATTTCCGGGATGCCGATAAAAATCTTCTTTCGGTCTTTCGATAGGTATGCGCTGCTGGGGCTAAGCCAGTCGACTCCCGCTTCGCCATTTGCTTTGTATTGGCCTGACCCATACTGGTAGGTGCGACGGTAACTCCAATTGGAGAGAGAGTAGTTGTTGGGGTTGATTGCGTTGTCTCGGTCCAACTGGATGTCAAAGCCCAGAAGAATGCCTTGTTTCATTGGAATGATTTCTACCGGAAGGGTGCTTTCTGCTTTAGTGTAGCGTATGCGGCTTATGCCGCCGAGGCGGTCTACGGTGGTGCCCCAACCGGCAACTTGAAATCCGGCGATGTAAAGCTGTCCGTCTTTGGGGTTAACCGAGCCATTTAGAAGGGGATGTTGAAAGTCGCTTGTAATGCTGGATACGGCTGCTTGAAGACGAGGACTACGTTCATTAAGCGTTATGTTGAATAGTTCCGGCCGATTGAATCCGATATGAACGAGTTGATTGTTTAGAGGGCCCATTTTAGCTCCATAGGTCCATATTTGAGACATGGCCGAAGCGTTGACTGAATGAGGTATCCATGTAATCGGTTCAGCAATCGGTGCAGGGTAGTTTTCTTGCTCATGTAATCCCTCGGAAAGGTAACCATAAAACTGACCGTCTTGAGCGATGTGCAAAGGCGTACTGGGTATGTATTGTCCTTCTTGATCGCTCGATGTTACCAGTCCTGTTCGTGGGTTTACTCCGATGCTTGGTTGCCGGAAACCAGAACCTAGGACGGTTGATCGTCGGCCATCTGCTGAAATGCGCAGGACACTGCCGTTGTGCTTCCCCAAAGTGGTGGCTTGTTGGCCGCCTTTGGCAATGACGAATTCGCCGTTTGGAGCGAGTCGTATCGTGCTTGGGAATTCGCGCATGTCGGCAGTTTGAGCGAATGCGTTGGAAAATAGCTCGTGAATGTCAGCCTCGCCATTTCCATTCGTGTCCCGAAGGAGCCAGATTCCATTTCGATCGAATGCGTAGATTTGATTGTCTCGAATGGCTACGGTCATTGGTTCGTGAAGGCCGGTCGCAAATCGTTTCCAATGAACCGAATCCAGTAATTCGCTGAGGCCATGAATCAACCAGACATCGCCTTCGATCGTGGGCATAACGCCGGTACCGTCTTTGAGAAATTGGATGTCGCTTGGACGGACATTTCGCTTCCATGGATTATCGAGCGGCAAGGCGATGTCGTCGACGACATAGGGGGCCTTTTCAATGGAAAGCTTGGCGCGTGTGATCGCTTCCTTCGGCCAGCGTACTTTCGCCGCATTTGTCGGAATTGCTCTTGGTTCTACGGAAGGGGCAGTACCGTTTTCGGTCAGAGTGACGCAAAATTGAATCGGCTTTTCGTGGGCGGGGACGCGCACGATCCAACGAGAGCGTTCTTCTATCAAGTTCGCGACTCGAGTTTCGTTGGATTGACCCAAAGCGACGCCTCCATCCGCGTTCATTCCGATTACGAGCATCAGCGATTGGTTGGATGGGCCAATTCCGAAATGTCGTTCGACGACGACGTTCCCATTGTATTTGGAAGTTGATATGATTTCGAGGATACGAGAGTTATTGCAGGTGTATTCCAATACGGCTCCTTGGTCGCTTAGCCGTATGGCTTTGAAGCGTCCTTGTTCTTCGCTTAGCGGACCGCGTCCGACTTCTTCGGGACTGGGAGCGGGTTGGCGCGGGTCGCCGAGCTCAAGGCGTTCACCGATCTGCCAACCCGGATAGATGCCATTGGCGAACCATACGTTACCAGCTGGTTTGGGTAGAAGTACTTGGCCACCTTTTGTTTTTCCTCCCGACGGATGATAAGATTTTGGGGCGAGCGCTTCAGGGGTTACAGACTTGCCTCGCCAAATAGCCGCTACTCGCAATAGGTCCGTGTCAAAGCAAGCCCAGCAATCATTGCCTAAATTTATGATAAGTCCTCTGGGGGTGAGATTGTCGGACGGGAATGCGTTGCCCACATTCCGAGCATCCAAAATGGAGGAGAAGAATGGCGTATCGGGTTCTAACCAATCGGCCCAAGGGCTTGGCTCTTTGAGCTGGGCGGCGTTGAGGAGAGGAGGGGCGAGGAGTATTACGCGGATTATGGGGTGAAAGAGTGTCCGAAATAACATTTCTCGATGAGCGTGAATGAGTTTTTAGGATCCCGCAAGATTACTCATTGGTTTCAGGGATTGATTGGGCAATCGATTGTTAGGATCCGCTTTACGGATACAGGTTGACTGACGCCGAATAGGTTTTTAAGGTCGATGTCTCCTTGGTTATTGCAAGTCCTCCTGTCGATTTTGTCGACCCTGACCAGTTCATGTGTTGTCGATCATGGGTTATTATTCCAGCGCAGAGATATAGCTCAATAGATCAGCGACGTCTTGTTTAGTTAGAATGTTTTCCATGCCATCGGGCATGAGCGATTGGCCAAGGCTTTTCATTCCGGCAACTGCTTTGCGTGAAACGGTTTTCTCGCTGCCTCCTACCATGCGGATGGTAACGTCGCTGGTATCTTCGTGGGCTATGATGCCAGATAGGGAATCGCCGTTGGTTAGGCTGAAGACGAAGGCTTGGTATTGGGGAGCGACTTCGGCATTCGGGTCGAAGAGGTTTTTGATGATGGAATCGCTTCCGGCGTTTTTGAAAGTGACCAGATCCGGTCCGACCGCGTATCCACTTCCATCAGGAGATTGATGGCAGGTGAAACAGGCTGCCTTTTGGTAGACGGCTTTGCCTCGTTGAGTGTCGCCTTTAAGTTCGAGAGCTGGTTGGTAGCGGTTGACGACGATTTCGCGAGAAATCGTTTGGTGGATGGGCAGAGCCTTCGCTGCTAAAGATTTTACGATTGCATCGCTATGGTTACGGAGGGCGGCAGCAGTGCTCAGGGGAATGTCAGATGGTGGAATCTTGGAGTTGCCAATGGCGGCGAGAAGAGAGTAGGTGCCAGTGGAGTTGGAAGTGAGCCTCGCGATTGCGGTGGTTTTTAGGTTTCGCGAGAACCTGTTCCAGTTGTCGATTAAGGGCTCCAGGTTTCTGGAATGGAGAGATTTAATGGCTAACGAGCGAATAGACTCGGGGAGGTTTGTATCCGAAATAGTTCTACGTATTGTTTTGGTTGAGTCGTTTGAGTTATCGAATGCGAGAAGTTCTAGGGAATTGGTTAGAGCGTTTTCTCGAGCTCGAGAGTTTGCGACGGTCTTTCGAGCGTCGGCGAAGAATGGGAGGAGGCGATTGTTTGAGTCTAATTGAGTTAGTTCACGATTGACTGAACGAAGTCCTTTTCCGAGTGCGATTAATAGGTTCTCGGAGTTTTTAGAGAGGCCGGTTGTGGCGATGTCGTTGATGATTTGGTTGATTGCGTGATTGTCTCCTGTCTTGCCGAGCATGTTTACGAGTTGAGCTCGGAAGGAGGGTTCGCTGTAGTTGCTATTCCATGATTCGATCAACGCTACTGTCGTCGTAAGTCGATTGAGCTCAAAGGATTCTGTCCAGGGATCCGATAGGTCGTAGTTTTTGGTCAGAGGCGTTTGGACTATAGCGTTTCCGGATTCGAAGGCGAGACGACGATTGATTGTGCGCTGCCAGCCTGAATCGCGTCCGAGCGAAAATGCGGGTCGCTTATAGTCCGTCGGAACAACTCTCCAGATCCGGCCGCGATCGTTACCGCGGTCGAGGTCGACGTGTTTCTTGATTCCTTGCGGAAGCGACCATGGGTGCTCGATGGTTTCGCGATACATATCGCAAATGTAGAGGCAACCGTCGGGACCGTTGGCGAAGTTTACGGGACGGAACCAATTGTCCCGCGAGCGGAGGAATTCGATATCAGATTCATCGCTTGGGCGTTCTGCGATTGGTTGCCTTTTTCCGGGCAAATTCCGGATGGTTTTTCGGTGAACGAGGTTACTGCCCGCGTCTCCGATGAAGGCATTGTCGTGGAATGAGGATCCATAGGCATCGCCCGTGTAGAGTGTGATTCCGGTTGCGGAGGTGAAGTAACCGGAGACGCGTCCACCGCCTTCTACCATTCCTTGAACAACTCCTGATATGCGCCAGCGGGTGCGTATGATGCGCCAAGGTTCGTCAGGGCTGATACGGAAGACCGGAGCAGCTCCGCCTGTCGCTGCGATACTGACAAGCGGTTTGGGAAGAGTGAAGTATGGATTGGCTTCGTGAGAAGCTCGCTCCCAGGCGACCCATTGGATGTGATCGGAATTACTGGACACGAATCGGCGTCCTTGACTGTCGAAACTCATTCCGAACTGGGCTGTTCCGTTTTCGGCACGAAGTTCGAGGGTTTTGGGATCGAAGGAGAAATCCGCTCCTTGGAGGTTTACGGCTTCGCTTTTCGGTTGATCGGGACGGCGAACGATACCACCGTTTCGTGCGGTTGCTCCCCAGATGCGGTTGTCGGGTCCCCAGGTCAAGCTGTTGACGAGAGCTTGCATATTCAGTCGACTTGCCGTCGCCCCGAATCCGGTGAAGACTGTTTTCTTAATATCGGAAACGCCGTCACCGTCCGTATCTTTGAAATAAAATATGTCGGGAGATGCGGCGACGAAGATTCCTCCATCATAGCAGCAGACGGACGTGGGCCACTTGAGGTTTTCGGCGTAGATTGTGGCTCGGTCGAAAACTCCGTCATCGTTATCATCGACAAGCAGTTTAATGCGGCCAAGGGCATCTTCTCTATGTTCTGAGTATCCGCGCATTTCGACTGCAAAGAGGTGCCCGTTTTCATCGAACTCGATATCGATTGGATCGACTACAAGGGGTTCGTGGGCGGCAAGCTCCAGCTTGAATCCAGGTCGAATCTCAAAAGTCGCGAGTGCATCGCTCGGTTCGGTTACGGGGATTCGCGAGAATTCGTTTGGATCGGCTTCGGGTTCGTCCTGAGTGAGCGACGCTGATAAGGGGCAGAGAATTGAAAGGGCTAGGAGAGAAAATCGATTCATGAATACGTTTGATGACGTAGCGGTAAGAACTCGCTAGTTGGTTTTTAGTTACAGTGGGTTCGCTGAGTAATGATTTTCTTGTTGTACGCTAAAATCCGATTCTGCAAGTACTTCCTGGCTTGTTTCAAGGCTACCGCAGTGCGAAGGATACAACACCGTATAAGCACCCTTTTGCAAGCACTGCATTCGCACTGTAAGGTGGTTACACAATAACGAATGGTATCTTTAATAACCATCTAATGAACCCCGATTCAATCATGAAGTACTCCTCCAAATTATTGCATAGAGTGTTTTAATCGGCACTACAGTCGTCGACGTCTTTGTTCAATCGCTATTCGTTGCTTGTGAAGATAAACTCTATGGAGGTTTTGGCGACTATGAACGATCTATAACGATCGATGTCGCAGCGGCGCAGCAACTATTCAATCAAGGAGTACGGCTGTTGTATGGTTTTAATCACGACGAGGCTATTCGATCATTGCAAGCAGCTGTGGAGCGAGACCCTAAAACTGCTATGGCGTGGTGGAGTATCGCTTATGCACATGCAATGAATATCAACGACTCGGAGATGAGCGACGAACGTTCAAGGTTGGCTCGCGAAGCTTCGAATGAAGCCTTGGCACGAATGGATCAGGCAACTCCAGTGGAAAAGGCTTTGATCCGGGCGGTTTCCGCTCGGTGTAAATATCCGGCTCCGGATGATCGTTCTGGATTGAATCGGGATTATGCCGACGGTATGCGAGCAGCTTACCATGGATTTTCAAATGATCCGGATGTGGGCACACTCTTTGCCGATTCGCTTATGATTGTCTTGCTCTTGCTGGGGTGAGGAACTTTGGTTGCCTTTCAGGGAGTTCAATTATGAGTAACGAAGAATTAGGTAGTTCAGGATCCGTTTCGCGCGATCGGAGACGGCGCTCGGAAAAATCCAGTAAATTGTCGGGGATTCTTTTTGGAATGTTCGTCCTCGCTCTAATTGCTGGGGGAGCTTGGTATTGGACTCAGGTTTTAGTGCCGCAGCAGGAAGCAGAGGCTCGTGAAGAATACGACCGAGAGACAATGCGCGTTTCGAAAGATCTGAGTTCGAAGGTAAGGCAATTGACCGAGTGGAACGCGGAAGACGTGTTGGACCGCTATTCGAATGACATTGATCGTTTGGCACTTCGCGAGAGAGTTCAGGAATCGCTTGTCGGGGAGCTTGCGGGGAAAGTGGACGGTTTAATAATTGTAAGAGCTGATCGAATACGTCGTTTCGAATCATTGCTCGAGGAAATTCGAGAACTTCCGTTGGATAGCTCCAGCGAGAAAGTAATGGCGTATGACGAGCGGATGAAGAAGGCTCGCGGCGAATTTGAAAAATCCCTCGGACTGAAATTGAATGCGGTATGGTCTGAGCACCGGAAAGCGATTGTTGCATCATTTCCAAGTCAGAAGCCGGGTGAATTGACGATTAGAACGGATCCTTCGAAGGCCACGGTATTCATGGACGGAAAGCTACTGGCCACCACTCCGTTTACGGTGGGTAAGGTGCGACCTGGGGATCACATGCTTCTCTTGAAAAAGCCTGGTTATAGGGATAAGAGCGTTTCGATCGTTATGGAGGATTCGGGAGAAATGGATCTCGGTATCCAAAAAATGGAAGCCATCGTTGGAGACGCTCGAATTCGAGTGAAAGGCGGAAAGTCCAAGGATCGAATTGAAGTCGAAATCGAAGAATTTTCGGAGCCGTCGACAGTAGGCGGATTGGAGATTGTGGCTGGCTACCAGTATTTCGAAGGCAGAGAGCATCTCGTTGAATCGTTACTGATTGGACAATATACGATTATCGTTTCCCGAAATGGAGACGTTGTTAAGCGGGAAGTGTTTGTCGTCGAAGAAGGGAAAACGAACGAGGTTTTAGTGAGGCTTTAGTTTGCTTCGGATTGAGTATGAAAGATTTGCCCACGAAGGGCACTAAGATCACGAAGGAAGCTTTGGAATAGGGCAAAATTATTTTAACTACTGATGACGGTGATGATTGGGTTGCGAACTTGGACGAATGCTCTGCAAGAATCATATTTGTGTTCATCAGTGTAATCGGTGGTAAGAATCTTTAGTTGGGTCTATGCTGCTCTATGGTCCTTTGCTTTTATGAAGCGCTTGGGCTGATAGAACGAAACTCACTATTTCGTGGCCCAATTTTGATGCACGAGTTTTCGCAATTGCTGGATCGTTTTTGAATATTCGTTGGAATTGGCGAGGTTGTTCATTTCGGTGGGGTCTAAAAGCTGATCGTAGAGTTCCGTTCCTTTATCGCCTTGGTTTCCCCATTCGATATAGCGCCAGCGGTTGGTACGGACGCTGTAGCCAGGGGCGTCGACAAACAGCGTTTGGATAAAGGCGGGGCGGTCCCACTGAGTATTGGGTTGCGTAAGCAGGGGGCGTAAACTCACGCCTTCTAATTCGTCGGGTGGAGGGAGTCCTGCGAGATCGGCGATTGTGGGATAGATATCCACGAATTCTACTATGCGTTGACAATCGTGATTGTCGGTTTCGACTCCAGGCGCGGAGATGATCAAGGGCGCTCGAGCGGATTCTTCGAAAAGGCTGTTTTTACGCCAAAGTCCATGTTCGCCAAGATGGTAGCCGTGGTCACCCCATAGGACAATGATCGTGTTTTTCCTCAATCCCAGTTCGTCAACGGCGGATAGCAATCGTCCGACTTGCGCATCCACGAATGAGATACAAGCGTCGTAGGCCAATTTGCATTCTCGGGCTTCTCTTTGAGTTGTACCGAAGTTCGGCCATTCGGACGTGGAGCTTAAGGCGCCTTCTGGTACTTGATCTTGATAGCCAATCGGCATTTGCGGCATTTGGGTCTCGTCTATATTGTAGAGGTCGAAGTATTTCTTTGGAGCAATGTAGGGAGTGTGGGGACGGTAGAAACCGGCTGCTATAAAGAAGGGTTTGTCTTTGTGTTTCTCTAAGAGGCGAATGGCTTCGTCAGCGACTTTTCCGTCTGTCTGTTCTGTGTCATTGCCATCCGCTTTTAGGTAGCCCATGGTGTTGGAGATGGACAATTGCGGAGTGTAAATCGTCATCAGATGCTCTTCCCCTTTGTCTCGGCCGCGAGGATTTACGACTTCGCTCCAAGATGCTGGGTCATCTGATCCGCTTGTGCCGATATCTAGCGGGACGCGTTGATGAAATATCTTTCCTACTCGAGCGACGTAGTATCCGTTTTTTAAAAACAGTTGTGGAAGTGTTACTGCATCGGGAGCGAGCTCGCGGAATGACATTCTATTGTTAATCATGCCTGTTGTCTGAGGTCGAAGCCCGGACAGTACAGACGTTCGACTTGGGCCGCAAGAGGGGTACTGGCAGTAGGCTCTGGCGAAACGAATTCCTTCACTGGCGAGTTTGTCGATATGCGGCGAGGAAACATGATCAAAGCCATAGCAGCCCAGCCGTGTATTCAGATCATCAATTGCAATGAAGAGTACGTTGGGTTTAGAAGGGACCTCTGCGAACGCTGTGCAGCAGGTAGGTGCGAGCAGTAGCCAAAGGCGGATACGAGTAAAGGATGTCATCTATTTGCGTGCAAATCTTCTCGAGTACTAACGCTGCCCTTCGGGATGGTCACAAAGAGGCACAAAATGTACAAAGCGAAATTCGAGAACATCGTGTTTCTTTGTGGTCAATCATTATCAATTTCTTGTGGATTACCAATGTCCGTTTTAGTATGCTGGTAGAGTTCGATTCCATGTTCATCGCGGAAATCGAATGTTAACTTGGGTTTAGCTGGTCCTTCAGTCGGAGTGGTTCTCACCAGTAGGAATCCGCCGGATCGAGGGTTTTGGGTGTATGCTTGTTTGATGGTACCCTGGGGGTCGGTGGAGTTAGGGTCGCCGGGATTAACACCTAGTCGAGAATTGGTGTCTGTGAGAGCACCGCTAGAAAATTCTTCAATTCCTTCAGGTGAAATTGAGTGATACTGCCAATGTCGATCGCCGCATACTATGTAGAAGTGTTTCTTGTCTAAACCGGTTTCGATTAGCCAGGAAAAGAATTCGTCTCGTTCGGTTTGGAACCCGCCAATATCTGCGTGATTGTCGGTTTTATGAAGCGAGTCGGGCCCAATCATAGGAGTTGGCGAAATCATTATTTTGAAAGTGGCGTTGCTGGAGACTAATGTGCGCTTTAGCCATGCTTTTTGCTCGGTTCCCCAAATGCTCTTTTCGGGTCCATCTGTCATGGCATTGGGGCTGCGGTAAATTCTATTTTCCATGAACCAAATTTGTAGATCCTTGTTGATTCGGTGGGTTCGGTATGTTTTGGCGGATTGGTTTTCAGCGGGAGCGATGGGAAGTTGTTCCATCAGTATTCGGCGCGCCAATTCGGGAGATGGATCATAATCTCCGGAATTGTCGCCGTCATCGATGCGGTAGTCGTGATCATCCACTTCCCAGAAGGTGGGTACTTCGGCGAACAAATCGTGAAACCTTGGCTGAATGAACTGTTCATGCCACTTTTGTCGCATTTGAGTCGTCGTTTCCGCTCTCGGTTCCTTGGGTGTATCATAGTAGATCGTGTCGCCAGTACCGACGAAGAAATCGGGTTTCAAGTCTAGCAAGGTTTTCAGGGCAGGATAGCCTAGTTTTTTATCTTTTCCCGAATAGGGTTTTGGGAGTTCGGTAGCATTATGCAAAAGATGGATACTGCCATCGATTCGATTATCACCGTGGAATTTGGCGTAGTTCATGCCGGTAACGACTACGAACTCTACGGGATCTGAGCTCGTCGGGCCGGGGTGTGTTTTAAACGTGCCGCTAGGTCCCTCGCGTAGTGTCTTCGGGCTGGTCCCGGTTCTGGTTTTACAGCGATATTCCGTATTGGCTTGAAGATCGGCCCACGATGCACGGGCGATGAAATCCCTTTCTGCAGTAGCGTGCACGATTTGAGGAGGATGTTTCGTTTTGCCATCGGCGGTAGTAAGGGTAAATTCGACTAAGCCCGGCATCCCATGGACATCGTTGTCGATCAAGCGATCTTCGATGGTGAGGCGAACCTGAACTAGAGCGCTTCGATCGGTTACTTCGCCGGTCATAATGCCCATCCCAGCTATCGGCTCTTTCGACTGACTACAGCCGCTTGCGATTAGGATGAGCACGATTGCGGTGCTGCAGATGGACGCTGATTTGCTTTGGAGGGATTTGGGGAAGAGTCGGAATGTAGACATACTCATTTTAGCTAATTGCAAAGAGGGGTAATCTCAATTGTTTTATCCGCTTAGTTTGCGATTGCGTGGAAATTGGATTGTGGGATTGTTGGTCTTTTCAACTTACCTCTAACCTAAGTTTACAGGACTATGAATGCAGAAGCGAAAATCGCCGAATTGAATATCGAACTACCTCCAGCGCCTGCTCCTATGGGCGTATACAAGCCCATCGTCATTTTGAATGGCGTGGCTTATCTTTCAGGACATGGTCCCTTGCGATCGGATGGAACTCTCATAAAGGGACGAGTGGGGTCGGAGATCGATCAGCAAGCGGGGTATGACGCAGCTCGACAAACAGGATTAGCAATGCTCGCGACGCTTCGCTCGGCTTTGGGGTCGATTGATAAGGTTAAGCGAGTTGTCAAGGTGCTGGGGATGGTGAATTCAACTGCCGAATTCGAGCAACACCCGGCGGTCATTAATGGATGCAGTGAATTGTTCGCCGAAGTTTTTGGAGAGGAAGCGGGAGTCGGCGCTCGCAGCGCGATTGGTATGGGGTCTTTGCCTGGCAATATTCCAGTTGAGGTCGAAGGAATTTTCGAGCTCGAGTAGCGATTAGCTGTTTCTCGAGTTCAGTATCCATAAATTAAGGTTTCTATGTTTCTGTTTGATGCTCACTTAGACCTTTCGATGAACGCGATTTTGTGGAATCGCGATTTGTCCGAATCGCTGACCGATTTGCGTGAACGCGAATCTGGGCTGAAGGATCTTCCTGGTCGAGAGCGGGCGACGGTATCGCTGCCGGAATTGCGAAAAGCCGAGATCGGAATTTGCATTGCTACGCAGATAGGTCACAGCGTGTCGAAGGAGAGCACCGTACCAGGCTGGAATAGTCCGGAGATTGCTTGGGCTCAAACTCAGGGGCAATTGGCTTGGTATCGGGCAATGGAGGAGCGTGGATTGATGTGCCAGATAACGAATCTTCAGGATTTGAATACTCAGGTAGATTCGTTTAATAGTGAGTATGAAAATTTGCCTCTTGGGTATATATTGAGTCTGGAGGGCGCGGATTCAATGTTGGATCTGAGCTATTTGGAACGCGCTTTCGAATATGGCCTGAGGGCATTGGGTCCGGCTCACTACGGTCCTGGACGTTATGCACCGGGAACAGGCTCTGAGGGTGGTTTAGAGCTTGCGGGACGGGAGCTGCTAAAGGAGATGCAGCAACTTGGAATAATTTTGGATGTGACGCATCTAACCGATGAAGGCTTTTGGGAGGCACTTGATTTGTACGACGGTCCTCTGTGGGCGAGTCATAGTAATTGCCGCTCATTGGTGCCGGACCAGCGTCAGTTGAGCGACGAGCAAATTGCGGCATTGGTCGAACGGGATGCAGTAATTGGAGCTGTCTTCGATGCGTGGATGCTCGTTCCTAATTGGGTGCGAGGAAAAACGACTCCGGAATCGTCGGGCTTAATGCTAGAGGCAATCGCAGATCACATTGACCACATTTGTCAAATTGCGGGATCAGCAAAGCATTGCGGAATCGGTTCGGATTTGGATGGCGGTTATGGCAACGAGCAAACGCCTCAGGATTTAAAGACGATTGCAGATTTGCAGTCCTTGACGGGCATTTTCGCGCAACGCGGTTACAAGGAAGCGGATATAGAAGGAATTATGAACGGCAATTGGCTTCGAGCGATCCGGAAAGCTTGGGCGTAGTTGGGTTTACGGGAAGTTGTTCGGGATCGTTTGCAATATCCACGCGAGTCCCTCGCGTCGCTACGTGGCGGAGCCGCGTGGTATTAACGGATGTTTATTCGACGTCGTTCCAGCTGTCGGTGCGGAAGACGGAGGCTGGGAGGTCTTCGCTATTGCCTAGGTTAGCTCCTTCGGGGTTCGATGCCCAGGCGTAGCGAACTGCGGCGGGCTTTTTCACTTTGGGGCTGCTGACTTGCACTGTGTCGGGGGCGGTGATTTTTGCATCGGCCCAGTGCCAGGCTTGATCGGCTCCTGCTATTTCGAAACGTTGGAGCGCTTTGCCGTCACGTGATTCTAGGCCTTTCCCTACGTATTGAAATTTTACCGTCATCGCTTTGCCGTTGGCTTGGCTGGAGAGGTAAAGCGGACCGGAGGCGACGATGTTGTGACCGTAGGTTTTGGCGAGGGCCCAGCGAGCTAGACGGTTGCCGACGGTTTTTTTGTCTTTAGGGTGGATATCATCGGCTTCGCCTACATCGTTGATGATCGCCATACCGGTTTTGGGAGTTGTGTCGAGGAGGAGGCGTTGTCGATCCTGAAGCAGGGCCCAGTAGTCTTGAGTTCCAGGTTCGGACGAGGGTTTGCGGAAGTTGGCGAGTTGAACGGAGTTAAAGTAGAAAGGGTCGTTCCAGTGGGCTCGCCAGTCGCGAATCATGAGGGGAAGCGTTAGATCGTAGGGAACCTTGCCTTTTTTGGCGTTGGCTTCGCCTTGGTACCAGATGGCTCCTTGAATCGTGTATCCTGCGAATGGATGGATCATGGAATTGAAAAGAACACCTGGTTGTCCTTCGGTGTCGAGGGGGCGTTTAGCGAGAGTGGGTTTGCGAGGTCGGCGGTCGCGATCTTTGGCAGGTTTTGCACGCCATTCTGCGTCGGCTTTGTTCCAGGTGGAGAGCTTTCTTTCTAACGCTCTTTGAGCTGCGTCTGGATCGTAGTTGGAATCATTTTTGAGCATCGCATCAACGAGTTTCTTGGTGCCGGGCAGTGTTTTTAGCGCGTCGCGGCTGGTGAAGGTCTCGACGGGTTTC
>Ga0233432_10003108_pt1 | contig 15152 bp, 26 predicted proteins | sample SI_122_August201_6_FD_179870 | JGI IMG/M metagenome (GOLD analysis project Ga0233432, IMG submission 179870) | Seawater microbial communities from Saanich Inlet, British Columbia, Canada - SI_122_August2016_10_MG | ecosystem: Environmental > Aquatic > Marine > Inlet | place: Canada: British...
AGAGTCTGGTATCCACAACTTCTTCTGCCATGCTCAACTAGAGGCAGAGCAAGCACTGTCCTTCATCAATACCTACCGAAATCTGTCAAGGGCAATCTCATCAGACGAACACTACAACCACCTCTCAGACGATGAAGGGTATTTCTGTGGTGACGACTCATGGGGTGACTTGTCTGACTCATTCTTGCTCAACGGCAAGGAACTCTATGAAAGTTTTCTCAACCTTGAGATTGACCCTAAGCACGAAGTCTTCAATAGCATCCCAGAGATGTACATCAGGACACGACTAGAAGAGAAGGTCCGTCCTTGGTTAAGGAATCGTGATCGTGACGATGATGGAGACAAAGTACCCAATGCCGTGGACATGCTAGAGAGGGAACTGGAAGACGCTAAGGCGATGATCCGCTCACTCAACAGGAAACTGGAAAAGGTGCAGGAGATTGTCTCATAGGGTTGAACACTGAAAGAGCACAGTATCATACCAACTCACCAACCAACCATTAGGAGAATACAAATGCCAAAGACAACACTTGCAGGGGTCGCCCGAGAGCACACCCTAGACTCAATCAAAACCCTCGTTGAATACACCATCCAACTGGATGACCGAGAATGGGAGGACTTCACTGAGAACCCAACCGACCGACACATCGTCCTCCATGGACTCTCTGTTGCCATTAACATGCTAGGATGGGAGGAAGCAGAAGTAAGTAGGGCATTCACCCTCCTCGCCAGTGACGGAGATCACTATGACGAAATGACGAACGCATGGAATGACTTCAATGCTCGTGAACTGGAGGAGGTAAAATGAAGACTACCCAGTACAGGGGACTCACCATTGAGCACCCTATCGTAACCCCTGAGTCCGTTAAGGATATCTGTGACTGGTATGGGACAACATATCATATCGTAGAACTCGCTTGCGACTCAGGGTCGCTACCCTCAGCAAAGATGAACATTGATTCGGTATACGAAGAGATGGAACAGTTTAATACTGAGAACCCTGAGGATGCAGTCACAGACGTACTCGAATACATTGATGAATGCCTCAATGTATAAATATGTTTATGACATTGCTCGAATACAATCAACTCCAGATGGAGGAGATTCTCAGGCACAAATGGATAATGTCTGAGGAGAGTGGGTGCGATGTTGGGATCAATGTCGCATCATTGGACTGGATCAAATCCCATTCCGCAAAGTTCCGTGAGGAACACAAACATCTAATCACCCTACCATAATTTACTTAAGGATAACACCATGAATGTTTTAGATATCGACCCAGAATTGTTAGCACGACACACGGCACTCATACAGGCGAAGACTATTGCCAAAAAGAGAACGTGTTTAAAATGTGGAGTAATCTACAATGTTAAAGGATCGAAGAGAAGGGGTACATGTTTCCCTTGTGGTCAGTCAAATGACAACATGGGGGTGACCGCTTCTTTAGTTTACGAATGTACTATACGATAGAGCAGAGACACAAACAACTCACCCGTGGCAAGGACGATGTAGCATCCCGTCCTTGTCTCAGGTGCAGGACCGCAATGAAGTCCTACCACAAAGGCAACAGGGTTTGCTCTACATGCAAGCGGCGGAAGTCTTTCCATTCATTTGACGACAACAGGGACTACATCGTCCCAGATCCAGGTTTGGACGCTATGAGAGCATCCCTTGATCTTTAAGGTGTATCTAGGGATAGTTATCCTTGATATACTAATCGTCCTCTGGGACCAGTGGAAGTACAGGGAATACTACAAGTCTCAAGGTTGAGACACTGGGGTTGACCCCCTGCGGCGCCGAGTAGAATACTCGTAACCGGAGGCGGAACCTAAGAGGGGAACCAGGTCAACTATTTCACATTTCACATGCCCTGCTCAAGGTTGTCTCAAAAGGGACAAGTAACTTGAACATTGATGGGGCAGTGTACCATACGTTCTCCACCAACCAAGGAGAATAAAATGAAGAAAGCAGTACACCAAGTCTTGACTGTCCTCGTAGAGAGGGGAGACTTCGAGACTCGCCAAGAAGCATGGGACGCTCACAGGGAAGACTTCCTCGAAATGAGGGAGATGCTCCTAGAAGATCCATTTGGGGCAGAAGAGTTCTTTACCGATACATTCGGACTCGAACCTGACTTCTTCGAACCGTTTGTATTTGCCGTAGCGTTCTGAGACACTGAGTAGGGGGAGGGTTGACAACTGACCCTCCCCTTTACCATATATTTTCAACCACATTAGGAGAACAAAATGTTCACAGACAAATCAAAATTTAACCTCACATGCGTTGAGGAATGGACTGGCACTGATGGGTACGGCATACATGCCAAACTCAACTATGGGAAGAAGTTTCTCTTCTGGATTCACGATGACGCTAATGGAGGAGGGTGCTACCCTCAATGTGCATCCAAGGAAGAGTTCCAACTTGAGAAGGAAGTCTACGCCTTCTGCAAGACTCAACCCAAGGTCGATTCCGAGTGGAATGACGATGGTCTTGAGTACAACTTCGACTTCCTTGTTGCTGACCTTGCCAATGAACTCAATGCCAAGAAAGAGGCAAAGAGGATGAGGGCATGGTTGACACGCAACCAGAAGAAGGGCGTGATCTATGGGACCATGGAAGAGATGAAGGCAAAAACCTTCTCTGTTCCACTAGAGACTGTCAAGTTTCGTGGTTCAGACATGCTGAAGAAGGTCATCGCTGAGGTCAAGGAAGATCTTGGCGAAGGTGAGACAATCCTCAACACCAACTTGGAGGGATGGATCTGAGACACCGAGTAGGGGGAGGGTTGACAACTGACCCTCCCCTTTACCATACCAACCAACCACTTTAGGAGATAACAATGCCCATACCAACAATTTTTGACCAAACCCTTGAGGAACTCATCCTCAACCATAGGGGTGATGGGGAAGCACGAACTGAACCCTTAGATGGTGACGAGGTTGAAGACCTTGTGTCTGTCATCCGTGACGCTATCAACGAACATGAGGGGAATGTATAATGAGTCTTAAATCTGTAACCATAACCGATAACCAAGATCAAGTCACCTTCGATAAGCAGGATGGGTGTGATGCCATCGATCTGTATCTCAATGACATGTACCTGACCACACTCTCCCCAGAGCAATGTAACGAGCGTGGATGGATGGAGATGGCAAACCTGGAGAACCCCACACCAGTTGGGGACCAAGACGAAGTTGTTCCATTCTGGGAAAAGAAGTTGACCACTGCCAAAGAGCAGTAACATACTACCAACCACTTTAGGAGAATAAAAAATGGGAATGTTTTCATGGGAATGCAAGGGTTGCGGTGATGAACTGTGTGACCCCGAGATCGGTCTTGCCAAGTCTGACGAGTTCAACATTGTATCAGGTTCATACGATGGGTACGGACGTTTGGGGGATTCTGAGATAGATCCATTCGAGTCTGCTGTGTGGCACCTAAAATGCTACCAAGAAGCGACACCGGAGCAACAGGCAGACCTTACCCCTTCAGCGTCAGCAGAGAACCAAGGATTCGGGCGAGGGAACCCCAAGTTCTGTACACCAAAGGATGCCGAGTGTATCATTCGTGGGATCGCCCTTGAGAAGAAGAAAGAACAGCAACATGCTGAAGGAAAAATCTTCCCTTGTCACCAGTGCCATGAGAACATGGTGTCTGAGTCAGAACTCACCTGTGGGTGCTTTGCTGACAGCACTGACGAGGAGTCCATGGGATACTTCCAAGAGGAGAGGGATCGCTTTAACAAGAGCGTGGAGAACATCCGGTCCAACGACTGGGGCGAGGAATTCCTAAAGGACCATGCACTCGCCTTCTGAGAGTTGTCTCACTATCAAACAAGTATCTTGACTTCCGGGTCCCCCCTGTATACTGAATAAATCTTAACCACCTCCAAAAGGAAAACAATCATGATCAACTTCGCTCAAACTACAAAACGTGCCCTCCGACTCGGAGAAGACGCAACCTCAGAAACCAAGGTTCAAAACTTGGAGAAACTTAAGGAAGGTCTGCAAACAATTGACGACAACACCGAAAGGGTTGACGTGGACACCATCCAAGGTGCTCCCCTCACTATGTCTGGCGTCATGGGTGGATATCAGTTCACCAAGGAAGGGTTTGCGTCTCTATGCTCCAAACTCTCCCCCAACACTTTCGGACTACTCAAGGGCATCGACAATGCCGACATGGGTGCCGACAACAAGACCACACTCCAGACTGAGATCTTCAACAAACTCTGGACCGCCCGTGCCCATGAGTTGGACGGGTCTAAGTTCCTAGTCGATTCTCGTACCAACAAGATCGAGGCAGTTCACTCCTCCTCTTACGGATACGTCAGCAATGTCGAAGCACTTGACCTTGCCCTTGGTTCACTCTCTGCTGAGGAAACCCTTGAGTACTACAAGGTTCATGGTCGCTCTATCGACATCGGCATCTCTGATCCCCGTAATCGCTTCTCAGTGCCCACTAAGAGGGCACCTAATGGTGAGGCAGTCACTGCTATCAAATACCTTCAGAATAGCGAGGATGGGCATCGTAGGTTCCTTATGGGACTTGGACTGTATACCTTCATCTGCACCAATGGCATGAGGGTAGGTCAAGAGTTCAACATCGTTGACGCTGTACACCGCTCCAACATTGTCGAGAACGTTCGTCACCAGTTGCGATCTGCATCTGAGGTGGATCTGTCTGGTGTCTTCACCAAGGTCCGTAACAGTACCCAGATCCAACTCACTGACGACCTCAGGGGTAAGTCCTTCACCTTCCTCAAGGATCGTGTAGGGGCACGTTCAGCGAAGCAGTACCTGTCTGACGATGTGTCATTCTCTGAAGGCACTGTGCCCACCATCTACGAGGTGTTCTCTGCTATGACTGAGGACGCTCACAACAAGGGATACTCCCTTGACAAGCAACAGGATCTGGAAACCGCAGGGTTTGCCTACATGGACAAGTTCACCCCACTCTCCTTAGTGGCGTGACATCATGGGGCAGGTTCTGTTCTCCTAGGTGGTACTTTTAGTTTAGTCCTGCCCCATCATTAAAGGGTGTCTCTCCGGAGGCATCCTTTTTTTATACCCAATTATAAGTACAGGCATGGAAAGGTGTATCGGCAGACTAGGGATCTGGAAAGACGATGATGGATACACTGTTGTCTCAAACACTTGTGGAACCGAGATGGGCACTTTCCAGGATCTGGAGGAAGCGATTGAGTTCTGTTTCCTATACAACACAGATAACGAGTCTCACAACAGAGACACTTAGTTGACAACCTGCCGGAAGGCATAGTATCCTCTTAACCACTTTACTAGGAGAATACAAAATGAATACAGTCAACGAATTGAAGGAATGGGCAGAAGGTGCTGAGATGATTTCCGTGCAGGGAGATCCATGCTTTGTCTATGTGAACTGGGAGGAAGTTGAGGATGATGACCCTTTAGTACTCTCACTGACCCCTGCCAAGAGAGGATATGATGACATTGATTTCTATGAGGACTCAACCATTGAGATCAAAGGGCATATTGCCACTGTCAACAAGGTTACCCTAATCAGAATGATTCAGGGTTGACCACTTGCAGTTCACTATACACTACTTTTTTACCACCTAACTAGGAGAATACAAAATGCCAAGGGTATCATTTAAAATGCGACAGGCAGTCATCGAGATCGTTGACTGTGAGATGGAGATCCCAGAAGATGTAGCAGAGAGGGGAGGGTGTGCGATTGACGAGTATATCATTGAAAACTCTGATCACTACGAGCAGATCAGCACCACGGACACCTACATCACAGAAACATTCTTAGACAACGAACTTGAAAACGTAAAGGAGATCAAAGCATGATTACATATCAAGAAACCGAAAGACAAGACAATGAGGATGATGCCCCTGTCGTTGTATGTTTGGAAGACATTGGGGAAGGTATCCAGGGGGAGTACAACGAGGATGATCCTAATGACATGCCCTTGCTCCGGTTCACTGTCTTCAAGGACCATGAGGCAGTAGAGGATTCTTCATACTGTACCCAACTGAATGTGGATACCATCACCGAGGAGCAAGCAACCCGAGCATTGAACATCATCATGGAAGCAGTCTACGACAAACTGCAATCTGGTGATAGTGTCAAGAGAACCTGTGAACAACTGTCATGGTTGGAGATGGGTGATGTGAAAAATGATAGTCCCGTTTACGGGATGTTGAAAGATATTGATTGACCACTTGCAGTTCACTGTACACTACTTTTTTACCACACTAGGAGAATAGAATGCCAAAAGTACAATTTTCAGTCGATGAGCAAGTCACACAGATGTGGCGTGTCGAGATGGATATCCCCCAAGAGGTCATCAACCAAGGCGATGATGCCATGAAAGAGTTTGTTGGAAACTCTGATGGTCCAAGGGACTACATTGCAGTTGAAGACTCTGATGTGATCGAGGCGATGATGAACCCTTGTGAGTTTGAAGTTATGGAGGAGATCAAGTAATGGGTTACCACATTGAAACCGAGATCATTGACTTTGTGATCACCGACAAGATCGGGGCACTCAACGCAATCAACTCCCTCCACACTGATAAAGGGATGGATGAGAACCATCCCAGAGGTGGATCGTCAAATGGGGACAGGTTTTACTCTTGGGTAGACACTCCACCAAAGGGAGGGTTCAAGACCCTTGAGAAAGCACTGGAAGCATGGAACTTTGAATATGAAGTCCTCGTTGGGGATGGTTCTATCAAGATCACCTATGATACGTGCGAGAAACAAGGGGACCAAGAGGTGTTCTATGAAACTATCGCTCCCTATGTCCATGAGGATTCTGAGGTCATCTGCTACGGGGAGGATGACTCTGTATGGAGACACCTGTTCTGTAATGGGGCGATGACACAAGAATACGGCAGGAAAGAGATCGTCTGGGACAGTTGATCCAAACTTGAGCAGGGGGGTTGACACCTCCCTGCTTTTATTACACTACTTTTTTAACCACACTAGGAGAATATTTATGGGAATGGGTTACGGAGCAAACTTCGCTGACACTATCGAACAGGGGGAGTTAATAAAGATCGCCCCTAAAGAGTGGAAAGCATTGGAGAAGTCTGTCGAGAAGGATGAGGAGGATATGGACTTCAATCTATCAGAGATCGCAAGTGGGAATGAGATCGAAGAGAGGATCAAAACAGAATACGACAACTTTGTGGATGCCGTCTACAAGAATACTGGCATGGACGTTGAGGTATTTTACCACAACAGTGAGGATCAAGGGGATAGGTATGACGAGGTTGAGGGTGTCTTCTGGCACGTTAACAATGCCTACATCAAGAACCCTAAGATCACTAGGGGCAACCAACAGAAGATTGAACGTCAGTTCTTTGTGACTTACGGATAGAGGGCACTGGTGGGGGTGTAGGTGACTACATCCCCATCTCTGTGTACTTACCATCCATAGTATCTCGAACCAACTGTAGGTAGGTATGTAGGTTAGCACGTTGACCACTCTCAGCGGCGGCGTGCATCATGTGCATCACATACTCTTCTTCCTCTTCCAAGTCACCCAGGTCCATCGCTTTGAGTTCTGCTTGGGTCTTGAGTCCACCGGAATTTTCACGGAGGGTCTGTCTTACAAGTTTCTTTAAGTTGTTCATAAACTTATTTATATTAAGGGATCGTTATGTGTCTCACCACTGGGACACTAGGATTGACAACCCTAGGTTCCTCGTATACTTCCCTTGTGAGCATGGTCCTGAAGATGACAGTATGCCAGATGAGTGAGTAGTCTCAGTAACAGTAGCGGGAGAATCCGTTCACAATTTCACAATGTGAAATTTGTCTCAAGGGGTTGCACCCTGTCGCTCAGGTGTATAATGTTCTGCTTTCGGGCGGGGGATTATATACCTCACGCACAGAGCACAAGAGCATGAGACAACCACCTGTACCAAGTTTGAGACGCCGGACTTGACAAAACCTGGGTCCCACAATGAGACTCATAGTCATCATGTTGTCTCATGCTCTGGGACACTATTGACAATTGCCTCTAGGGTGTAGTATGGTCTTTCCACCAATTACCACCACGGAGAACACTATGCCTAAAACACACAAAAAACTATCTGCCTATGTTGCAGACATGAAGGTCGCCAATGAGGAAGATCTTCTCAAGGGGACTATCCTCACTGCTGAGTCTCACAAGATCTCAGTATCTAATGAGCATTTTAATGGGGACTACCTGTCCACCATCGTTTACCTTCTCCCTTTCAACCTGTCAGGGGTTAACGTCTGTGAGAACTCAACAGTCTCTTGCCGTGAGATCTGCCTAGGGTACAAGTCTGGACATGCTGACATGATCCGCAAGGGGGAGAACATGAATGACACCCGTCTTGCTCGCCTCCGTAGGGTTTGGTTGTTGCAAAGGTTCCAAGATACCTTCATGGCGAAGTTGATCAAGGAACTCACCAGTTTCTGTAAGAAAGCACAGAAGAAGGGTGCTATCCCTGCCTTTCGATTTAACGGATCATCTGACCTCCCAGTAGAAGAGTTCACTATGCCTAATGGTGACAACATGATTGAGCATTTTGGGGAAGAGTATGGTTTGGTCTGCTATGATTACACCAAGGATCTGAAACGTGGTCTTAACTACATCATGGGCAAGATGCCTAAGAACTATCACCTCACCTTCTCTTACACACCAGAGACTGAAGAGCAAGCAATGATCGCTCTTGACGCTGGGATCAATGTCGCTGTGGCATTCGATACCAAGGACAAGACCACGTTCCTAGGCAATCGCTTCCTAGGGTCAACGATCATTGATGGGGATCTTCATGACCTTCGCTTTACCGATCCAAACGGTGGGTACATTGTTGGACTCACAAAGAAAGGTCGCCACACTGGTGACTTCTTTGTCAACCCTGATAACACCACACCTTTCGGAGAGGTTGCCTAATGAATGTTCTTTCCCTTTTTGACGGGATCTCCTGTGGACAACTCGCCCTCCAACGGGCGGGTGTCCCTGTGGGAACCTACTACGCTTCTGAGATTGAGAAGAACTCGATCAAGGTTACCCAGAAGAACTTTCCGGATACGGTCCAACTAGGATCGGTTGATACGGTCAACGGTCTGAACGATATCGACCTCCTGATCGGTGGATCACCTTGCCAGTCATTCTCTAGGACCATCTCCGGCAACATTGGATTCGATGGGAAGTCGAAACTGTTCTTTGAGTTCATGAGACTGCTGAAGGAAACCAAACCTAAGTACTTCTTCCTTGAGAATGTCATCATGAAAAAGGAATGGCAAGATGTGATCACCGAACACCTTGGTGTTGAACCTATCCTTATCAACTCTTCTCACTTCTCAGCACAAAGCAGGGATCGTCTGTACTGGACCAACATACCCATGCCAGAATTGCCCCTAGAATCGACACAGGTGCTTGGGGATATCCTACAGGGCAATGTTGAAGAGAAGTACTTCTACGACCAACCTTACACCCTTAACGGGGACGGTCCGGTTGAGGCAATCCTCGGTATCAACGGTCATGATATCCTGAAGAGGGTAAACAGCAAGAAACACAAGTGCCAGACCTTGACCGCTGTGTGTGGTGGGAACCAACAGAAGAAGGTCCTAGACGGTGAACGGGCAAGGAAACTGACACCATTAGAGTACGAACGGTTGCAAACGGTACCAGACAACTACACAGACAACATCTCTGACGGTGGACGCTACAAGGCACTGGGTAATGGATGGACTGTCGATGTTGTATCACACTTCTTCAAGGGGTTGACAACTGCCTGAGCAGTGTATCATGACCTCTCCACCAACCAAGGAGAATAAAATGCAAACCATCGATAGAAGCAAGACCCAAGTCAAGTCAACCGCTGGCACCTACAGGAAGGTCGCTAAGTTCATCAGTGAGGGCAGCGAGACGGGTCAACCTGTCCGAGTACTAGACTTCGGAGCGGGTCTCTGTGAGGGCACTGATGTCCTCAATGAGAAGACCAACATTGACGCCTGGTCCTTCGAACCCTTCTCTAAGGATGATGTCAACCCTGACTTCACCGCTGAGGATCAGATCTTCGGTAAGTTCGACTTTGTTGTCTCCAACTGTGTCCTCAACGTCATCGAGGATATTGTTGAGAGGAACAACATGGTGAAAGCAATGCTGTCTCACCTCACTCAAGGTGGCAAGGCGATCATCATGGTCCGTAGTCACTCCGCTGTGAATGGCAACAAGACCAACACAGAGTTCTCTGACGGGTTCGTTAACGCCAAGGGCACCTTCCAAAGGGGGTTCAACACTACGGAACTGTCTACCATGGTCACGGTCGCCTCCCATGATGTTGAAGGCACCTTCAGGTTGGTCCCTTCCAAGTTAGGGGATGTTGGTGTGGAGATCACACGCCTCACCTGAGACGATCTAAAGGGGTGTGGTTGACAACTGACCACGCCCCTTACAATTATACCAACCACTTTAGGAGATAACATGAAACTAATTGCTGAATATTCACCCGAATGGTCCGATGAAGAGGACAACGAACACATCTGGGAATTCTTCGAGGACGAAGTAGACTATGCCTTCAACAAGGTATTCCCTAAGGGGGACGTGGGCATGATCGCCAAGAACCACGGTTGGAGAGGGTTGGACGGTTACCGTCCGGTCGAGTACTATACCAACGGTTCGAACGCTATCCGTAGAGCGATGGTGGACGGTGCCTCAGTAAGGGTCTACGTCGCCACCAACGGTGAATACGGTCGCCATATCGCAGTCAACACCGCACACCATGATTCCCCAACCTGGGGAGAGTGGACCTATATTGTCCGTCCAAAATACATGAAGGAGGTTGCCTAATGAGCAATACAGTCACCATTCAATACACCAAGTTCTCCAATATCGATGACGACGGCAGGGAAGGATCCTTCGACTACGGATACCGGATCTACGACGACTACGCCATGGTGTACAACAATAACTTCGACAACTTCACTGCCCTCAAGGAGGAAGTGAACGAAGACAACTTCTGGGTATTACTGAACGACCACCCTGAGTTCGAGGATGCTCTGAAGAATATGAACGGCATCAACTTCAATGGTCAGTTCTATGACCTGGAAGAGATCGATCAAAAGAGACTGGGTACTTGACAAACCACCTTAGAACATAGTATACTACCAACCACAACGGAGAACACATGAACACAACAAGAATTGACAGGATCCACGAAGAGCATGTAGTTGCTCAAGACCGGATATCAAGGGAACTATTCCCCGCTCTAGTACGAGCATTGCCAGACGCTGAGGTTACCCTAGAGGAGCACACCATAGGCAACGCCATCCACGTCAAGGTTACCGATGGGGATAAACGAATAACCTTCTTCGTCTCCCGTAAGGATTACTACGGTGCCTCATACCATCGTCAGAATGCCATCAGGGTCTCTCTCTCTACCTCCATCGGGTTCTACGAGGAGCAATGCATGAAGAAGAACTTCGGTGGTCAACGCCTTCGAAAGGACATCCTTGACGAAGGGTTTGACGCTCAGAAGATCGTTAACGTCATCACCAGTACTACCGATGAATGGAAAGCAACGGTCGAGAGGGAGCGGTCATACAAACGGTCACAAGACGAACGGTCAGAACAATTGGAACGGTTGGCACACGACTACAAGGTTGTCACTGGTCTAGAATGGACGAGCAATGGGGCAAGGATCGAAGCAAAGGAACTGTCTATCGTTCTACACCAAGACCCTACGGACGAGTCTAAGGTATCCGTTAACCTGTCTCGGAGCATGAAGAAAGACACTGCCCTCCGGATCATTGAACTCTTGAAGGAGGACAACTAGTGGGCGCCTACATCTACAAAGCAAAGGTGAAACCATTCCTAGGCGCCAAGATCGGGATCTTTGACTTCTGGTACAAGGACCACAGGGTCTCCTACGGGGACACGACTGGTGCGAAACAGAACCATATGAGGCAGGTCGTTATGGATAACCTCAGAGAGAATCACCCCGGTGGGGTTCAGTTCTTTACACACGCACCTACCAAGTATGATAGGGAACTACGGAAGGATGTCTGGAACAAGACTGAACGGAAGGCACTCTACTGGAACGGCGATAACGGACCCATGGTCATCAACGACGAAGGTAAATGGTATGACCGATGCTTAAACGGTACCTCCGTGATAGGAACGGTCTGGGGTTCTAAGACTGGGAAGATGTTCTATGACATCGATCCACAGACCGCCATCCGTGCCTTCGAGAAACAATACATGGATAAGGTTGCTACCGAGGATGAGATCGAGAAGATCCTTGACAACCATCACAAGTTCCGTGAACAATACATCATACAATTACGTCAACGCACACTGGAGGCAATCTAATGGGAGAGTTTATCAAGAAAGCGATTATCGGTTCATTCATCTTCTTCTTTGTCAAGATGTTATTCCGGCGCCCACTGCTGTCACTGTGCCTTGGGGTATGCATCTACTTCGGTGGACGGTACATGATCTTCAACCATCCGGATATGGTCTCCAACGGTATCCGAACGGTCGGGGAAGAATTGCAAACGGTCGGTAAACAAATACATAAGGTAACGGTCAATGCGACGAACGGTCTTGATAACTGAAACGGTTAAAACGGTTGACAGACTAAACGGTCATGTAGAATACGTACATGCTTAAACAACACATCAAACTATACCCATACCAAGAGGAAAGCGTCTCCTTCCTTGAGGAGCACAGAGGATGCGGGGGCGTATTCCACGAGATGGGACTGGGGAAGACCCTGGTCGCTGTCGCTTACACTGCGAAGCACAATCTCAAGACACTCGTCATCTGCCCAGCGTACCTTAAGTACAATTGGCAAGATGAGATCCAGAAGTTCACCAACAACTCTGTCGGGATCATGACCAAGACATCGGTACCTGATACCGACTACGTGATCATCAACTATGAGATGTTGCACACCTTGCAGGATAATATCAAAGCGATACCCTTCGACTGTGTTGTACTTGACGAATCACAGTACATCATGAACATCAAGTCTAGGAGGACCATCTCTACCTACCCTATCGTCCGTCAGATACCTAAGAGGATACTACTCTCCGGAACACCTATCAAGAATAGGATCGCTGAATTCTTCACACAGATTGATATCATCAGACCGGGGTTCTCTTCTAAGAAAGATTACGAGCATGCATATGTAGGGAATAAGATTAACCTCAAAAACCAAGAGGTAGATCTTAGCAAACTTCAGGATGTTAACCGCATGCTCAAGAAGTACTGCATCAGGCGACAGAAACGAGACGTGCTTAAGGACCTGCCGGATAAAGCATACTCAACCGTCGGCGTCAACCTACCATCATCTGTCCTATCACCACTGCGTGGTACCAGTGGACTGGAGTATGTCAACCGAGCACGCACACTGCTGTCTAAAGCAAAGATCGAGGAGTGTGTTAAGATGATTCAGGATCACATTGAGTCTGATTCTAAGGTACTCGTATACTCTCAACACATCGATCACATCACTGAGATCTTCTCTAGGTTCCAAGATCAAGCGGTATTACACTTCGGTGGGATTAACCCTAAGATCAGGAACGAGAACGTTAAGCGCTTTCAGGAGGATCCCAGCATCAAACTACTAGTCGGGAACACGGACACCGCCGTCGGGTATACCGCAACTGCGGCAGACACTGTCATCTTCCTTGACCTACCTTGGTCTCCATCTGACCTCAAACAAGCAGAGGATAGGGCGCACAGGATTGGGCAGAAGAACGCTGTCACTGTCAAGTACCTCATCGCTCGTGGGACCCTTGAGGAGGAGATCCTCAGGTTGCTACAAGCAAAAGAGAAACTGTTACGGGGATCACTTGACGGATCCGCTGAGGACATTAATATAGACATCCGGAATGAACTAATTGAATCTATCAACAACGCCGCTTAAAGGAGCAACGTATGAAAATTAAACTTACCGAAGACGCATGGAGAACGATTGCTGAGTATCTCGTCGAAGAAGAGGTGGACGGGTTCTGCCCATATGAATGTACTGTACTAATACAAGCAATCGAAGACAAACTGGGGGAATCATTCAGGGAAGATCCCGATGAGGAGGAAACCACCCAAGAGGTCAATAGGATCTACATCGTCAAGACACCGGACGGCGACGAGTTCAGGGAAACACTCGACGAACCTAAGATCGAAGAGGGTGAAGAATTTGTCGAGTGGGTTGCTAATTATTGACAAAATAAGAAGGTCGTTATAAATACACTCACGCAGGAGGACACGACGGTCGTTCCTTCTAACAACAATCGAAAATGTAACTACGGTTGTCAATTACCTCCTGCGTATTCTTTGACAATTTAGGAAAGTAAGACATCCCGAAAGGAGTCTGATAGTACCGATCTGATGTAATCTGGTAACATACCACCTATGGGGTGGAGATTGTGGGGTTGAAATCCCCTCATTGGGAAGTCAGGTGCCTAGGAGGGATGGTGGTAGATAATAGTGTACATAAAAGTCTACATTTACTTACTTTCCTAAATTATCAAAGATGATAGGTCTTTTACAATTTTACGGTCTCGACTCGGGTGAGTAAGATGGTCTTATATGCCATTGAAGAAGTTTCAAGTACTTCCGAGACTACTCAATGGGGCGTAACTCAGTTGGTCAGAGTAGTTGACTCATAATCAATTAGTCCTCGGTTCAAGTCCGAGCGCCCCAACTATGCATCTGTAGCTCAGTGGATTAAGAGCATGCGGTTTCTACCCGCAGGGTCGAGGGTTCGAGTCCTTCCAGATGTACTTATGCCAAGGTGGTGGAATAGGCAGACACGACGGGCTTAAAACCCGTTGGGCATTAACGCTCGTGAGGGTTCAAGTCCCTCTCTTGGTACTATTTTTAAAATACTTCTTGACTTTTTTATCAAGTCGTTATAAATAAAGATCCTACGGGGGCACATGTTCCAAGGCAGGCGAGAGACCCTTGCAAGGTCTCTGGAAGGGTTCGATTCTCTTTGCTTCCACTCGTAGTAGACGAAGATTGGTTCGATTCCAATATCCGCAACTAAGTCCCTTGATCAAGACCAATGTTGATATAACGAAGGTTCCCCGCATTTACCATCTGGTTTGCATACCTAGTAAATAGATCATGGTTACCACTCGGCGTATCATTCAGGACAACAGGGGGTTTATCCTG